>Ga0180431_10000008_pt1 | contig 281274 bp, 259 predicted proteins | sample SS_ome_11_FD_132459 | JGI IMG/M metagenome (GOLD analysis project Ga0180431, IMG submission 132459) | Hypersaline lake sediment archaeal communities from the Salton Sea, California, USA - SS_1_MS_1 metaG | ecosystem: Environmental > Aquatic > Non-marine Saline and Alkaline > Hypersaline >...
ACCATAGATGGAAAAGCCGTAACCGATGTCAAATTCTCAATCTTCGAAGGGCCTCGCCTGATAGAAAAGCTTTCGCTGGGAAGGACTCCGGAGGAAGATGTCAGTATGTCTCCCCGGATCTGCGCCATCTGCTCGGTTTCACACAAAAACGCGGTGCTGCGCGCCATGGAAAACGCGCTGGACGTGAAACTCACCCGCCAGGCATATCTTATGCGGGAACTGATGCACATGGGAGAATTTATCGAAAGCCATTCCCTTCACATCTACTACCTGGCTCTTCCCGACTTCGTAGGCTTTCCCAACGCCATCGCCATGGCTTCGAAGTTCCCGTTCGAGGTTCAGATCGCTCTCGAGATGAAACACTACGGCAATCACATCATGAAAACAGTCAACGGCCGCTATATCCACGGTGAGAACGGGATCATCGGCGGTTTCGGAAAGTTCCCCACAAGAGAAGAGCTGGTGTGGATGAAGTCCCGCGCCATCCAATTCATGCCTTTCGTTCACAAAACCGTCGATCTTTTCTGCGGACTCGATTACCCAGGCCTGCCCGAGAGCGACACCATGTACGCCTGCTGCGAACCCGGCGACAATCAGTTCGGCTTCTGGGGCGATTCGATCGCTCTCTCCACCGGAGAAAACATCCCCCGCGATGACTACAAAAATCTCACGAATGAATTCGTCGTACCCCATTCCTACGCCAAGCGCAGCCGCTATCAGGAAAAGCCATACTCCGTCGGAGCCCTGGCCCGTATCGTCAATTTGGGCGAACGGCTTCAGGGTGAAGCGGGAAGACAGTTTGCCAAATATTACACCTCCAAGTGGAAAACCAATCCTTTCTACCACAATCCCTCCCGGGCGCTTGAAATCATGTATTCCTTCGAGCGCATCCCGGAGCTGATTGACGAATACCTCAAACTTGAAGAAGTCGCCCCCGCCGTGTCCACCAACACCAAAACCGGAAAAGGCACCGGTTTGGTGGAAGCTCCGCGTGGTCTGCTGATCCATCATCACGAAGTGACCGACGGATTGGTTTCCTATGTCGACATCGTCACGCCCACCGCCCAAAATGCGGAAGACATCGAGCGCTACTGCCACCTGGCGGCGCAGGAGCTTCTGGACGCCGGAGAAGAAGACAAGATCAAAAATCATATGGAGATCATCGTTCGTGCGTTCGATCCCTGCATCAGCTGCTCCGCCCACATGGCCGAAGTGAATCAGGCCCCCGAATCCCAGTGGGAAAACAGTTTGGACGACCTCACCCGCGAACAGACGCCCATCTTCATCGGCGTGGGCAATCCCGGCTGCTCGGATGACGGCGTCGGAGTAGAACTGGCACGACAATTGAAAGCCGTCGGCATTCCCGATGTTCTGTTCGAAACCGAGATCGAAAACAACGAAGACCTCTGGCGGGATGACGCTGAACGCCCGATTGTTTTTCTCGATGCCCTGGATTTCAGAGAAACCCCCGGTAAGATCACATTCCTTCCCCTCCAGCTCGTTCTCAACAACACATCGTTAAGCCACAAGATCCTGCCCTCCGTTTCCGCGCTCATGAACTACCCCCAACTGAAAAACTCCTATGTGCTCGGTATCCAACCCCAATCGATCGAACAGGGCCAAAACCTGAGTTCTTCCGTACGTCAAGCCATACAAGACGTATTGGATCGGCTGGACAACTAGAATAAAAAGGCTTGAGATTCCTTCCCCAGGATTCGAAAGCCAATGAGTCATTTATGAGGAGAGAGATCGCTCAGTCAGGTGAGAAATTAGCAAGCGGTTCCTTGGAATCGCTTTTCCCGCCTTTTTCTTCCTGCATCAATAACTCTCGCCGCTGGGCGATTTCTCTTAATCTCTAATCCCATTCCCTCATGCCCAACGATTTTCGGTGTCGTTGTGCGCCGCGACATCATTGGGAGCCGATGTCAAGATAAAACGTCAAAGCCATTATGAAAACCATGCAAGCGTCTCCCGAATAGGAATTACTTGAACACTGCTGGGGAATTTTTCCCCAGCCATTGTTTCCGTTTGCACGGATCGGAGCCCAACCCCTTCCTTATGTCTTTTATTTCTTTGTCTATCAAGAGCATAGAAGAGATTCTCCTTCCTCTCAGCAAGGCACATTGGCACGTTAATTGCATAGCGATTGGTAAGGAAATATTCATGAAGGACTCAAATAGACGGATTCTTTTGATCGAGCCGGATGCCCGTGAAAGAAGAAGCCTGACCGCCTTTCTGAAGAAGGAGAACTACGAAGTTGAAACGGGAAAGGGGCTGACCGACGCGATCAAAAAAATTTCCGACGGATGCTTCAGCTGCTTGATTATGGAAGTCGATCTCCCTGAGATGAAAGGTTACGAAGCGGTTTCCGTTTTGAAAAACTTAGATCCGCATATACACATTATCATGATGACCAAGAAAAACACGAAACACTTGGAAAAGAAAGTGCGGGAACAGGATATTTTCTTTTATTTCATCAAATCATTTGGGAATGAAGAACTAAACCAGGCCATCAGAAGTGCCATTAGCCATTAAAGGAGGAATCAATGGAAAACGCGAAAGCGAAAATATTATTGATCGATGACGATCCGGATTTTAAAGAAGCCGTTACCCGCATCCTTCAATCCGCCTATTATGAGGTGGTAACCGCGGCAAACGTTACAGAAGGAAGGGAAAAGATTCTCGGTGAAAAACCCGATCTTATCCTGCTCGACATCATGATGGACAGCCTGTTCGACGGATTCTCCTTATGCCATGCCGTAAAAACCGAAAAGGCTTTTGCGGCCGTGAAGGATACGCCTATCATCCATGTTTCAGCCGTAAAAGAAAAAACCGGAGCCCGCTTTCAATTCCAAGGCGGAGACGAAGGACTTAAATGCCCCGATGATTACCTTGATAAACCGGTCAAGGCCGAGGAATTGATCTCCCGGATCGAAGCCCTCCTTAATAAATAAGAGCGGATTTTTTCGCCGGACTTTCCGGTTTCGCATTGTCGGTGGAAATACTATTTCCTACTCCCTAAGAAGGAAGCTTGTTTTCTTGCCGATACGCATGTCCGCGGCGCGGCTCACCGGATTCGATGTATTCTGCTCCCCGGGAAAGCCGTCATGACCTTAAATCCTTGGGTCCGGCTGCGGCATCATTTTTTAATGAAATATGTCGGGTATTCAAGTAGAATAGGAATCTGAGGTTTTTTCGGTTTAAACCGGCGGAGGTCCTGGCGGTAGGATCCAACAAGGTTGTTTCCATGAAAAGAGAAACCATTCTCATCATCGATGATGAAGAATCCATGCGTGATTCGTGTTCCCTGATCCTCAAGAAAGACGGATACAACATCGAATCCGCCGAGGATGGAAACCGCGGTCTTGAAAAGATAAAGACCGTCAAACCAGATCTGGTTCTGATTGACCTCAAAATGCCGGGACTCAGCGGCTTCGAAGTCCTGGATGAAGTCAAGCTGATCGATCCCGAAATCATCCCGGTAGTCATAACGGGATACGCCACAGTGGAATCTGCTGTAGAAGCCATGAAACGGGGAGCCTATGATTTTCTTCCAAAACCTTTCACTCCCCAAGAAATCAGGATCATCATCAAACGGGGGCTGGAAAGAAAAAAACTGGCGCAGGAAGCGGAAATGCTTCGCAGCGAGAAGAAGCTGATCGAAGAAAACTTCATCACCATGGTTTCCCACCAACTGCGAAGCCCGCTGGTCGCCATCCTGCAGTACTTTGAAGTTCTGCTGGGGGGAATGGTGGGAGACATCCAGTCCGAGCAAAGGGCGATGATTCTGAAAGCTCAAAATCGCCTGGAGAAACTGCTTGAGCTCATCAATGACTGGCTGGACGTCGCACGAATGAACAGCGGCACCATCGTAGAAAAACGGCAGCCGATTTTGCTGCGGGACATATTAAAGAAGCTGGTGGAATTCATGCGCCCCACCGCAGAGGAAAACGGAATCCAGCTCCACTTGCAGCCTCCTGGCGGGCAGGATTCGGTCATGGGAGATCCAGAAAGCCTGGAGCAGGTTTTCACCAATCTCATCAGCAACGCCATCAAATACAATCGCCCTGAGGGAAGTGTGACGATTTCCACAAAAGAGGAGGATACCCACATCGTCGTGACAGTCTCCGATACCGGTATGGGAATTCCGGAAGAACACCTCCCGTTTATTTTCGACCAATTCTACCGGGTTCATCGAACCGAGAACCAAAGGAATAAAGGTTCGGGCTTGGGATTGACCATCGCCAAAAAGATCGTAGAGGCGCACGAAGGCGCCATCGAAGTCTCTTCTGAAGAAGGCATCGGAAGCGTGTTTACGGTTCGACTGCCGGCAGCCGCCGCTCCATCGACACACGCCGAATAGGACTTCAACTCACACAAAAAAAGGACACAACCAATGAAAGAAAAAGAAGTGCTGGTACTGGAAGACCTGCTGGGCTCGAACAATAAAATCGCCGCGGAAATCCGCGCCAAGCTGACGGGACGGGGAATCCTCCCCATTAATTTAATGAGCTCTCCGGGATCCGGGAAAACCTCCCTACTGGAGCGTCTTGCCGAACATTTGCAGCCGAAATATAAAATGGCCGTCATCGAAGGCGACATCGAAACCGAGCGCGACGCAGAACGCATTCGAGCGAAGGGTGTTCCCGCCTGGCAGATTACAACCGGCGGCGCCTGTCATCTGGACGCCAAAATGGTTGGAAAGCTCTTCCCGAAAATCCCCCCCGACCTAAATTTTCTCTTTATCGAAAACGTGGGCAACCTCGTTTGTCCGGCCAGTTACGACCTTGGAGAAAGCATCCGCTGCGTCCTTCTTTCCACTCCTGAAGGCGACGACAAGCCCAAGAAATACCCGAAAGCTTTCACAACCGCCGATTGTCTTGTCATCACCAAATCCGATCTGGTCCCCCCCCTGCCCTTCAATATCGAGCGTGCCCAACAAGAGGCCCGCGAAATGAATCCATCCCTTCAGCATTTCATCACTTCGGCCGTTCTGGATACCGGGATCGACACTTTGGCAGCCTATTTGATCGACCGGTTGGAAAGGATCCGCCGCCGACATGCATGAAGTTTCCATCATCGCCAATCTCTTCAAAATACTGGAAGAGAAAGCCGTCGAGAAGAATGCGGTCAGGATCACGGGCGTACACCTCAAGGTGGGCATCCTCTCCGGAGCGGTTCCTGAACTGCTTCAGACTTCCTTCGATATGTATAAAAAAGACACCATCGCTTCTCTAGCCGCGCTCCATGCCGAAACGGTTCCTTTGAGAACCGAATGCGAAGATTGTGGCGCCGTCACGACGAAAGACGATTTCGTTTTCCTTTGCGATCGATGCGGCTCATCCCGGTTGAAAACGCTTTCCGGTACCGAACTGCTGCTGGAAAAGATCGACATGGAAGTGGAATAGGCCCTGAGGAAGGTCCCGGGATGCGCCCCGGATCATGGGGTGAAAAACCAACCTGCCGTTTTTTTGTTGGATTTCCCTGGAACGAAAGCAGTATAATGAGTATTCAAAAGCACGACAGTCCACGACATCCATGTTAGGACACAGCATCATTAAAAAGATATTAAGCCTTCCGCTCAGGTCCAAATTCATACTCAGTTTCATTCTGGTCATCGCTTCCGGCGGCATCATTATCCTGATCCTCGGAACCCGGCTCGAACACCGCACCATTTTTTCTCTCGCCCAGGCCAAAGTCCGACATGACCTGGAAGCCGCCTGGATGGTGTTCAATGAAAAGCTGAAAGACATCCACGATATCGTCGAGCTGAATACGACGCATGAAGGTTTACAGGCCGCGCTGCAGAAGGGAGACACCGCTCAACTACTGGAATATCTGGACCTGATAAGGGTCGAATTCAAACTGGACATCCTGACCCTGACTGATTCCCGAGGCAGAGTCGTCCTGAGAACACGCAGTCCGGACAACATCGGTGACGACTTGTCCGGAGATCCCCTCATACAGCGAGCCCTCAAGGGAGAAGTCGTCAGTTCCCCCCAGATCGTTTCAGCGGATGAGCTGACACGGGAAGGGGAGGATTTGGCGAAACAGGCTTTCCTGGATCTTCTCCCGACACCGAAAGCCGCTCCTCGGCTGGAACGTTATGAAGAAAACGGCATGATGCTGAAAGCCGCTGCGCCGGTCCGGGACGAAAACCGCAGGACTCTCGGAGTGCTCTACGGAGGCATTCTTCTCAACCGTAATTACGAAATCGTGGACCGTGTGAAAGAGATCGTTTTCAAAGGGGAAAAATACAAGGGACGGGAAATCGGAACCGCCACCATATTCCAGAACGATTTGCGGATTTCCACGAATGTTCCTCGTGCCGACGGCGGCCGCGCCATTGGGACCCGGGTTTCCAAAGAGGTGAGCCAAGCCGTTTTACAGGAAGGGAAACCGTGGCTGGACCGGGCTTTCGTGGTCGACGACTGGTATATATCAGCTTATGGGCCGATCAAAAATCTAGAGGAAAAAATCATCGGTATCCTGTATGTGGGAATGCTGGAAAAACCCTATGTCGATCTCAGAAACACCGTCATGAAGAAATTCACTTTTATGGCGGGTATCTGCCTTATTGCCCTTTTCATCATCATTTTCTTTATCATAGCAGGGATCACCAAACCGCTTCAGAATATGGTGCTGGCCACCAATCGCATCGCCCAGGGGAATCTCAGCCACAAAGTCAGCGTCTCCTACCAAGACGAAATCGGGCAGCTGGCGGATTCTTTCAACCGTATGACAGGGGACCTCAAGAAAGCCAACGACAACCTTATCATATGGGGAAAAACCTTGGAGAAACGCGTCGAGGAAAGAACCCGGGAGCTGCGTAACACCCGGGACTCTCTGATCCAGTCAGAAAAGATGGCATCCTTGGGAAAGATGGCGGCAGGTGTCGCCCATGAAATCAACAATCCGTTGACCTCCATCCTCATCAACACTCATCTGATGCTGGAGCAGACTCCGAAAGATTCGCCTTTCCATGAGAATTTGAGGCTCATCGCCGACGAGACCGCGCGCTGTTCCACCATCGTCAAGGGACTCCTGGAATTCTCCCGGCAGCACCCCCCCCAAAAAAATCCTTCCGATCTCACCGAACTGCTTCACCGGACCATCAAACTGCTTGAGAATCAAGTGGCTTTCCAAAATATTCGGATTGAACGACGGCTGCAATCCAATCTGGCTCCGGTCTGCATCGATAAAGGTCAGATCAAACAAGTGATCTGGAACCTCATGATCAATGCCGCGGAAGCGATGCCCAACGGAGGGACTTTGACCATCTCCAGTCGTTTCCTGCCTGAAGACAACCTGGTCGAAATCGTCTTCTCGGATACAGGCATAGGGATCCCGAAAGAAAATCTCAATAAATTGTTTGATCCGTTCTATACCACCAAGAACAGCGGGAGCGGCCTGGGACTGGCAGTCAGTTACGGCATCATTGAACAGCATAACGGCAAGATCGACGTCAAGAGCATCCCCGGTCAAGGCTCTATTTTCACTCTGGTCTTTCCCGTTTCTTGTTAGATGCGCACGGGTCGAGAGGAGAACATATGTCCAATAAAATCCGTCAAAATATTTTAGTGGTCGATGACGAAATCACCGTATGCAAGAGCATCCGCATGGCGCTTCTCAGTGAAGAATTTGAAATAGACACGGCGCTCAGCGGTGAAGAGGCCCTGGAAAAAAGCCGGGAACGAACCTATGACCTGGTGATAACGGATCTTATGATGCCCGGAATCAGCGGAATGGATCTGTTGAGCGCTCTCCGAAAACTCAACCCCGGGATCCGCGTCATCATGGTGACCGGCTACCCAACGATCAAGACCGCCGTCCAGTCCATCAAGCTCGGCGCTTTCGATTATATCCCCAAGCCCTTTACCCCCAGTGATCTGCGCGGCTTGGTTTCACGTGCGTTCAAAGCCTCATCTCTTGAGAGAAGCCCCGGGGCGATCACTGAAGCCAAAGAGATTCCCTCCGACCTGTATTACATCATCGGGCATACTTGGCTTCGGATAGAAGGGAGAAACACCGGATATATCGGAGTCATGGACGATTACCTTAAAAGCGTTGGGCAAATCGTCTTTTTTGAGTTCCCTGAACCGAATAAGAATATCGGCCAAGGAGAAATGTGCGCAAAAATACGCGACGATCAGGGATTCAGCTATGGGATCTGGAGCCCCGCCTCCGGTAAGGTCCTCAAGATCAATGAAAAGTTGAAAACGAATTTTAATCTGCTTAAAAGATCGCCTTATCAAAAGGGATGGATATTCCGGATCGAGCTCACCGATCTCGAGGAAGACAAGCAGGGCTTGGTCCATAACGAATAAAGGGATTCGGACGATGAGCCCCCTCTCTCCGCTTCCTCCGCCCTCACCGCCGACGCTGCGGAAAGCGGCGGACTCCCTTCTGTCCACATTCAATCCCGACACCTTCGCGTTTCCCGATCCGGACGGCGCATGGCAAGAAAATCCCTCCACTTTTTACGAGCGATGTCTTCATGAAATCTACTACCGGGTGTGGCGCCTGCGGAAAGAACCAAGGACTCTCTGGCTTGACGGCCTGGCTGAAGAGGCCGCCGATCCCGCCTTGTGGGCCCGGCTCAAGCGGCTCAACTCCAAACTCCCGCCCCAATCTGTAATCGAGCCGGCCGCGGCGACGATCGGATCCATCGACACCCTCATCCTCAGCGCCTACGGTTCCCGGCACGACTTTCAGCTCCTCTATCCCGCTTTCCTGATTTTCAACGCCTTGGCATGGGAACTCGCATGCGAGGCTTTACGCAGCAGCCTCGGCGTTTTTATTCCCAACTGGGACGTCAAAGGCCATAAACGGAAGCGTTCCCTTCAGTCGCGTCTTGAAAGCCTGGAAGCTCTGAGCGGCCATCCGGATAAAACCGAGGCTCCATTTTTAACGAATTTCCTGAATGCGCTATCCGAAGATCCCTCCATCTCCCTGCCGAAACTTCTGGGAGAAGAAGACCGGCTCAACCAGGAAATCCGTCGGATTCGGGAAAACGCGGAAAACTCCGGGGATGAAGAAGCACACTCCATCCTCCTCGATAAAATCCACCCTTCGATGGGCATCGTCACCCTTGCCTCTCCGGCTTTTCTATACCCCTGCTCCCGCCTGCTTGTCGATTCCTTCTGGCCGGTGTCCAGCGGAATCCCCTATAAAGCAGCGGTTATGCTCAGCGTCTTCAGCGACCGCCGCAGCACCGCATCCCTGCTTGAAGCCATGACATTGTATCCTCCGCGCATCACAAAAATCAGAGAGAACCTGATTTATACCCTCGGTCGGATTCAAGTCGAAGAGGCGGCGGGGCGGATCGCGGAAGTTCTGGAGGGACCGGATGAGATCCTGTCCGAGAATTCCGGAGTACCGGCCGTATCCCATCTGCTGATCGACCAAAAAGCGGAAGCGGTCCGCGCACTGGGAAACCTTCGGATCGCGGCCCTGCCCGCCCTGTCTTCGATCGTCCGCTGCCAGGACCATGCCTCGGCTCTACTGCGAACGAATGCGGCCTGGGCCCTGGGCGACATTGGAAAAGCACAGAAAGAAACCAGCGGCGGCATCAGCGCGGATATTCTGATCACCTTGCTGCAGCTGTTGAAATCTCCGGATAAAACCGTATTCGAGCAGGCGGTCAGCTCGCTGAAAAAAATCGACATGCCCGATTTCATCCACAAACTTTATCTTTACCACGCCGGAGCCGTGAGCATTCTCGGCCTCAAGCCGGCCCAAAAAGGTCTTTATGAACTGTCCGAAACCCTGCACCATCTCCTCAAGACACGGAAACAGGTCGTTATCGCCGTCAATGGAGACTCCGGAACCGGAAAAACGTATTTTTGCCAGTCTCTTGCCGAAGGCTTCAGCACGCTCAAATCCAAAGAGATCCTATACCTGATGCGGGACCGCAAGCGGGATCAGAAGATCTTCAACCGCATACTGGGACTCAAATGGCTCAAAACGCATATCGACCCCGACTACTACCATGATTATCCGGTTTCCGAGAATGAAGATGATCCGGAAGCTTTTTTTTCCGGATTTCTTCACGAAAACTTCGATAAGAAACTTATCATCCTGGACGGATGCCGCGACCGAAATTATTTTCAACGGGTCATCGATCTTTTCTATTTCCACGGGACGCTCGACGTGGTGGTCAATTTCCGTGCGACTTATTCCACCCGCAGGCAGAATCTGGAAGAGCGAGAGATCGCATTGGAAAGCCTCAAAACCCACCTTTCGTTTCTTGAAGAGCCCGCATTGGAAGATACGCATTATTATCAGGAAGGACTTCTGACGCTTTTCGACCTGGACAATTCGCGGGATTCACGTCTAGACCGCCAGGAAACCCTAGAACTCTTCCGGAGAGGTCGGATCAATTCCTGGGGAGACTTAATCCGGATCGGAAAATTGTCCCGGCCTTCCATCCCCCTTGAAATCACAGGCATCTCTCTGGAGGGAAACGAAGAATCGTTTCATCGCGAGGAAAGCTCTTTCTTTTCCCGGGAAGGCCGTGATTTCCAGCCTAAAGAGAGACGGTTTCGAAGCCGGCTCAATGAAGACCCCGCTTCTCACCCTCATCTTATTCAAACCATCGACACCGATGATCTGGCACCCAAACATATGCGATTCTACGCCCAGGACCAGATCGCGGGGCTGGGCGGGCACGGAGCCGTTTTCGTCCTCACGTTTCTCGACAATCATATTTTCCATACCCATATCCGGAACGCCGTCGATATGGCGCTCCTGGGCCGCGACCTTTTTCTGATCACTCTGGGAGGAGAGCTCATCCGCATCTCTTTTGAGAGAAACGAGACCCAGCAGATCGCCCGAACATCCTCTCCCCCTACATCCCTGGTTTCTTTCCCCAGGGATAAAATCATCACCGGACATGCAGACGGGACTCTCCGGATATGGGATATCTCCCGGAGAACCGTCAGCGTCCTGCAGGGACACACCCAGCCGATCAGCGCCGTATCCGTCGATTATTATGGAAGAATCACCTCTTGCAGCCTGGACTCCTCCCTCAAACGCTGGGATCCCGAGAACAATCGCATGGTATCTTTTTCTCCTTCCGGCCGGGTGTTTTCCCTGCTTCGGCATTTTCCGCCGGAAAAAGCCGTCGCGCTCTCCGCTCCCGACTCGGAGTCCTTACATCCCTCACATCACTCCGAAATCCACCTCATCGACTTTGCATCCGCTGGGCTGAAAACACAGGGTCTGCGCTTAGACAAAGCCGTCAGCGGATTCCACATCACGCCGGACGGCCGCCTCCTCACGGCACTGAAAACCTCTTCCCCGGACTCCGGTTCTTCTGAAAACCTGGCCGTCATAACATGGGACCCAAAAAAGCCGTCCATTCAGTTTCTACCCGGACACTCCGGGGAAACATACGACTGTCTGCCATTGGGACCGAAGATCGTGTCCTGCGGCCGAGAAGACGATGGGGCCCACTTCTTGAGTGTCTGGGGAACGGAATCCTTCGTAAAACGGGAATTAAACCGCATATCCCTCCAACAGCCACCGTGGTGAGATCCCATAGCGAGAATCCACCCTTGAGAAAAGACTCGATTGACTTTGAACCTCCCGAATGATAAAACTCTTATGTTTTATGGACCGAGATTCAATGACAGAAAGCCGACACACATCCCATTCGCTTTTCGATGAAGTCTTCATCCCCCCGAATCCGCTTTCTCTTCTCTCCGGCCTCGATTCCCCTTCAATACCGCGAGATTTCCTGCAATGAGTGATCTTTCCGACGCATGGCTGCATTTTTCCCGCTGTCCGGTTTGTTCCGCAACCACGATGGACCCATTCAAACGGGGAACCCTCCATCCTCAATCCCTGCATGCTTCCCAGATAAAGATCACGGACAGCGAGTACGGAAAAATCTGGGATCTGAGCCGCTGCCGTCGCTGCGGCCATGTTTTCGCCAATCCCTGTCCTCCCGAAGATCTTATCCGAGCCCTCTACGGCGGTATCGAAGATCCCGATTATGAAGAGGAATCGAGGGGACGAGGTAAAAATTTCATGGGCATCCTCGATCACCTTGAAGATCTGACGGATGAAAAAGGGGCCCTGTTCGATGTGGGCGCCGCCACCGGGATCCTTATGAATCTGGCTGAGCGACGAGGATGGGAAGTCGACGGCATCGATCCCAGCCGCTGGGCGGTACGTGTGGCACGTCAAAAATACGGGCTCCCCATGCGGGAGGGTCCTTTTGAATCCGCGGCCCTTCCCGCCGGGCGTTTCACCGCCGTGACGCTTGTCGATTTCATCGAACACATCCCTCATCCCGCCGTGGCGATGACCCGGGTTCATGAAATACTGAAACCGGGAGGGATTGTTTGCCTGGTTACACCCGACATCACCAGCCTGATGGCCAGGATCACCGGCGGCCGATGGTGGCATTACAGACCCGCACATCTTTCCTACTTCACTTGGGATAGCCTTTCACGCCTTCTGATCCGCGCCGGGCTGCGTCCGATCATGCTCCGCCGATATGCTTGGACTTTCAGCCTGTACTATCTGTTGTCCCGCAAACGGATCGGGCATATTCTCTTAAAAAACCCTTATTTGACTTCTTTTTGGCAGAATATTCCGCTAAAATTAGCGCTTTACGATTCTTTCGAGGTCTATGCCAGAAAAGGCTGAATCCATGAAAGCATATTTTAATGCCATGCGTTTGGGAAGATGGCCGAGAAGCCTGGCCATTTTCGTCGGCAGCACGGCCTTTTTTTTCATCTACCGGCAAGCTTTCACGGCCGACCGCTTATCGTGGTTGCTGCTGCGATCCTTATTCGTTTTCCTCTTAACCTGGGCCGTATCGACGGCCAACTATATTATCAATGAGATCGCCGACGCCCCCACCGACGCCCATCACCCGACCAAGAAGAATCGTCCATTAGTGCAGGGTAGAATCCGGTCAGGACCGTTCCTGGCAATGGGAATCGTCATATCCACCGCCAGCCTCTTTCTGGCCTTCAGATATTTCTCCCGACCTTTTTTCTTTTCCCTCACCGCTCTGCTCATTGCCGGAATCTTCTACAATATCAAGCCCCTTCGCACTAAAGACATTCCCTATTTGGATTCGATCTCGGAATCCGCCAATAACCCGATTCGGTTCCTTATCGGCTGGTTCGCCTTCTCCCCGGGTCATCTGCCCCCTCCCCCGGCGCTGCTGCTGAGCTGGTGGGCTTTCGGCAATTACCTGATGGTCGCTAAACGCTTGAGCGAATTCCGCTTCCTGAAAGATAAAGCCGGAGACTACCGAAACTCTCTCCAGAAATACACCCACCGTACCCTGATCGCCGTTATGGCCGTAAGCGCCCTGCTGTTTTTCATCTCCTTCTTGTATTTCGCCCTGATTTTCAAACTGGAGTCCTTCGTGATCCTGAGCCCGCTGCTGTTGGGCTACCTATCCATGATTTTCCATAAGACATGGATCGAGAACGAAGTGATGGAAGAGCCGGAGAAACTGATGCTTCAACCGAAATTCGCGCTTTTCACAACGGTCCTCTTCATCGCATTCGTCCTGGCTTTTTTCTTCGACCGCGCGGGTCGATAGTAACGGGCAAAACCGCCCAACATGTAATCCCCTTCCGATTTTCAGCGTTCAAAAAAGTTGCCTCCTTTATTGAGTTCATGATAAAGTATTGCAGGAACCAATGAGGGCGTAATTCCATGAATATTCTGGAAGTCATTCTGAAATTGATCTTGGCTACCGCCCTGGGCGGTTTGGTCGGATTGGAGCGGGAATCGAATAGAAAACCGGCGGGATTCCGAACCAACATCCTTATCTGCCTGGGATCCACAATGGTCATGATCCTCTCATCGGTCCTTCAGGGAGGCGTTGAAAGTTCCGGAGGAGACGCCGCCCGCATCGCGGCCGGCGTCATCACCGGAATCGGATTCATCGGAGCCGGAACCATCATTCAGGCACGGGGCTCGATCGTCGGCCTGACCTCGGCGGCCACGATCTGGACCGTGGGAATTCTGGGACTCGTTATCGGGACGGGATACTATATGATCGCTCTGGTTTTTACTGGAGTCATCCTCCTGACACTGCTTTTGTTCCGCCTCTTCGAGGGACAGCATTTCGAAACCCCGCTTTTCCGCTATACCATCAAGGCTAAATCCTATCGGGATCTGCTTCTCGACATCAAGAAGCTTGCCTTGCATGAAGGCATTAAGTTCAAAGAAATCAACCACCGAGAAGAAGGTGGATCTTCCCGCCTTTATTTTTCATTCCGCGCGACGGAAGACAAGGAGCAGAAATTCAAGTGGAGCCTGCTGAATCTGGATGGGCTGCTCGAGATCAAAATTGACTGAATTCAAACTCCTTCTGGCGACAACCAATCAGGGAAAAATCAAAGAACTCGAAAGAGCGCTGGATCATCTCTCTTTCAAAATCGCGTCTCTATCCGAGCTTCCTTCCGGTCTCATCTATGAGGAAACCGGGAGTCGTTTCAATGAGATCGCCCGCGGAAAAAGCCTGTTCTACGGCCGATACTGGGACGACTTGACGCTCGGCGAAGACTCCGGCCTGGAAATCGAAGCGTTGGATAACGCTCCCGGTGTCCATTCGGCCCGTTTTTCCGGCCCCGATTCATCTGATGACGACAATATCCTCAAAGTGCTTTATCTCATGCGACACATCCCCGCAGAAAATCGGCGGGCCCGCTTCGTTTCCAGTATGGCTCTTACCCGCGGCGGGCTTGTTATAAAGGAAATCCAGGCTTCCGTTGAAGGCGTTATCATATCCGCCCCGCGGGGACGGGGGGGATTCGGATACGATCCGATTTTCTATTATCCCCCCCTTGACCGAACCTTCGCCGAGCTCTCCGCCGGGGAAAAAAATCGCGTCAGCCACCGCGGCCGTGCGCTTCGCGAGCTTCAAGCCACCCTGGAACGGCTTTCCTCCTGAGTCCTTCCACGACCGCAGGCGCTTTCGAACCCTTCCCGGCGGGATTACTTTTTCTTGGGAGGGGGACCCACCGTGATAAGGGGTTTCAAGTTCTGGAAGGTTTTTTCTCCGATCCCCTGTACCTTCATGAGATCTTCGATCCTTTGAAAGCGGCCATGCTGCTGACGAAAATCGAGAATCCTCTGCGCCACTTTCGGCCCGATCCTAGGCAGTTCCTGCAGCTGGACCAACGTAGCCGTATTGAGGTTGATCTTAGATCCTTCCTGATTCATCCGCACGGATTCAGCCGAAACGGACAGCCCGGTCCCCATAACCGCCAGGATCAAAGCACATGCCAGGCTTTTCATTAAATTATTCTTCATGCTGACCTCCTTTCACATGGGGAAGTGCAAGAACGAAGCCAGGATGAGAAATCACGTAACATCAATTATTTCAATACGATTTTTTCTCTTTGGCACATCATCCGTGAACATCGGGGGACATGCCGATCCATGGAGAGTCAACCGCGGCTGACATCCGGCCGGGAATCAGGAGCGAGGGTGATTTTTCCGATAAACATCAAGCAGGCGCTTCAGATCCAGATGAGTGTATTTCTGAGTGGTCGCCAAGCTCGCATGACCGAGCAATTCCTGAATGACGCGTAGATCCGCTCCCCGGCTCAGCAGGTGGGAGGCGAAGGAATGCCGGAGAGAATGAGGGCTTATTTTCCGGCGCACGGCGGAATCGTGGATATATTTGTCCACGATCCGCTCGACCGAACGTGCGGATAACCGCTCCCCGCGATAATTAAGGAAACAGGCTTCGGAATCGATCTCCCCGCCGTGAATTTCCAAGCGGCGCCGCAGATATGTTTTCAGGGAGTTCTCCGCCGTCATGCCGAAAGGAATCAGCCGTTCCTTTTTTCCTTTTCCACGGATCCGAATGATACGTTCAGAAAATCCGATATCGTTCAGGTTCATGCCCACCAGTTCACTGACCCTCACGCCGGTGGCGTACAGAAACTCCAGGACGGCTTTGTCCCTGATATCGAGGATCTTCTTCGAACCGGGCATGTCCAGGAATCGCGCCATCTCTTCTTCTGAAAGAAACGTAGGGACCGATTCCTCCTGTTTCGGCGTCGCCACCACTTTCGCGGGATTATCTTCCAGCCAGTTTTTTCGAATGCAAAACCGAAAGAAAGACCTGACGGCGGCGAGTTTTCGGGCTATGGTCGATCGTTTCTCCCCCTTCTCGAAAAGAGAAGCTAGAAAACCTCTGATCGCGACATTATCCACGTCCTTCAATCGAATCCGGCGTTCCCGCAGGTAATCCCGCAGTTGGGATAAATCACGGCGGTATCCGTCGATGGTATGCTGAGACGCGTTTTTTTCATGGCGCAAAAACGCGCAAAATGCATCCAGTTCCTTTTTCACAACGGCTCTCTACCCCGGCCCTCCTCACGGCTTCCCCCGGCCCGGCTCGTATCGGCTTTCACTCTTTTTCCGGTTCGACATCCTGTTTAAAAGAGCACTCCTTATCACTGCAATAAAGATAAGAAGTTCCCTTTACGGCATTTTTCCGGAGAACGAATTCTCTGCCGCATACCGGACAAGGCTGAGGCACCGGCTCATCCCAGGTGGCGAACTTACAGCCGGGATAACGGCTGCAGCCGTAGAAGATTTTTCCTTTTCGGGTTTTCTTGCGGACGATGGTTCCTCCGCATTTCAGCGGACACGCGATTCCAGTATCCTTTTTCTCGCTTTTGATGTACTTGCAGCGGGGGTAATCCGAACAGGCGACAAACGCACCGTATCTTCCCTGTCGCTGGACCAGCGGAGCTCCGCATTGGGGACATTTTTCCTCCAGCACGACAGGCTCTTTCTTGTCGAAGCTCTTCTTGTACGTGCATTCCGGGTAACCGGAACACGCCTTGAAACGACCGTAACGCCCTTCTTTGATAACGAGGCCCTTGCCGCACTCAGGACAGATCTCTTCCGAAGGAATCCCCTGTTTTTTCACTCCTTCTCCCTGTTCGGCTTTCTCCATGTCTTTCTGAAGCATGTCATAATACGACTGCAGATATTCCAGGCGGCTCTTTTTCCCTTCGCTGATCAAATCCAACTGTTCTTCCAAACGGGCGGTGAATTCAAACTTCATCAAATCAGGGAATTTCTGGATCAGATAATCCGTCACATAAATCCCGACTTCCGTCGGAATGAACCGCCCTTTTTCCTTGATGACGTAATCCCGGCCCTGGATCGTGGCGATAATGGGAGCGTACGTGCTCGGCCGACCGATCCCCTTCGCCTCGAGCTCTTTCACCAGGGTTCCTTCAGAATATCGGGAAGGCGGTTGGGTAAAGCTTTGCTTGGACTCGAGTTGAGACAGTTCCAGGCGTTCTCCGGTTTCAACGGTGGGAAGCGTCGGGGAATCGCTCTTTTTAGGTGTCAGAACAAGGTGCCCGTCGAACTTGATCACTTCTCCCTTGGCTTTGAATTGGTGTTTGAGCGCACGGATATCAAACTCCGTCTCCTCCACCTGAGCGGCGCTCATCTGCGATGCGATAAAACGGTTCCAGATCTGGGAATAAAGCCGGAATTCATCTGCGCTAAGGTATGCTTTCACTTTTTCCGGAGGCAGGTCGAAGGACGTCGGGCGAATGGCTTCATGCGCATCCTGGGCCTTGCGTTTGTTCTTGAACGCCCGCGGTTTCTCCGGCAGGTAGGCTTTCGAATAGGCCGTTTGGATATAATCTCTGGCTTCGCTCAAGGCGTCTTCCGAAATCCGGACGGAATCCGTTCGCATGTAAGTAATCAAGCCGACCAATCCTTTCGTACCGATCTCCATGCCTTCATAGAGTTTCTGCGCGACCATCATCGTTTTTTTAACAGAAAAATGGTTCGCTCGAAAACTTTCCTGCTGCAGAGTGCTGGTTATAAAAGGGGGCGCGGGCGTTCTCTTTTTACGGCGTACTTTGACACCGTGCAGAATATAATCCGCGCCTTTCAAATCGGCGGTGATCGATTCAGCCTGTTCACCCGTCGCAATCTTGGCCTTCCTCCCGTCGATCTTAACCAGATTGGCTTTGAAAGGGGGCGGGGTCTGCGCTTTCAAGTGAGCCGTGATGGTCCAGAATTCCTCCGGAACAAAATCCCTAATCTCTTTCTCTCGTTCGCATATCAGGCGCAGGGCAATGGACTGAACACGACCGGCGCTCAATTTGCGCCCGACCTTCTTCCACAGCAGAGGGCTTATGCTGTATCCCACCAGCCGATCCAGGATACGACGTGTCTGCTGTGCATCGACCTTTTGTTCATCCAGCGGCAATTTTTGTTCCAGCGCCTGCCGGATGGCGTTTTTCGTGATCTCGTGAAAAAGGATCCGGGAGACGTTAACCTTGGAATCCTTGAGAATCTCCGCCAGATGCCAGCAGATGGCTTCTCCTTCCCGATCGGGATCAGCCGCCAGCAGAACGGTATCACAGCCGCGGGCGGCCTTCTGCAATTGAGATACAACATCCTTCCGGCCCGGCAGAATACTATACTCAGGCTCGAATCCATTCTCTATGTCGACGCCCATCCGGTTCTTGGGAAGGTCCCGGATGTGTCCCAGGGTCGCCTTTACGGAATACCCCGAACCGAAATAGCGTTCCATCGTTTTTGCTTTAGCGGGAGATTCAACGATTACAAGATATTTATACATTACAATTTCCTCTGAAAATATTTTCCGGGGTTTTGATAGATAACCCCTTTGAGCTCCAACTGCAGGAGAAGCGACAGCACTTCTGATACCGACATCCCGCTCTCCTCGACCAGGACATCGATATGCTTTTGGGCGTCATTACGAAGCATTCCATAGATCTTCTCTTCCCGCGAATCGAGTGCGGGAGGGGATTCGAGGGTTTCTTCCCCCCGCTGATTCACCGCCTCCCTGACGGGAGACGGCAGTTCCTCAATGACGTCTTCCCACGATGCCACAAGTTTGGCCCCGGTCTTCAACAGCCAATTCGTCCCCCGGCTCAGGTCCGAGGTGATGGCACCGGGAACCGCCATCACTTCCCGGTTCTGCTCCAACGCCAGGCGGGCGGAAATCAGAGAGCCGCTTTTCCGCGTGGCTTCCACCACCACCAAGGCCAGAGCCAAGCCGCTGATGATCCGGTTGCGAAGCGGGAAATGGAATCCGAGCGGAGGCGAATCAGGTGGAAATTCGGAGATCACAACGCCTTTCCGTTCGATTTCTTCAAAAACTCTTTTGTTTTCACGCGGATATATCCTCTCTAATCCGGATCCCATAACAGCGATCGTCTTCCCTCCTTTGAGGGCGCCCCAATGGGCGGCGGTATCGATACCGCGGGCCATCCCGCTGACGATCGCGAGGCCCCGCACCGCAAGATCGTGTGCCAGCTTCTCGCTGACGGCCCTGCCGTATGGGGTCGGTTTTCGTGCACCCACGATCGCCACCGCAGGCTCTTTAAGAAGCCGTATGTCCCCCGCGCAATACAGCACGAGAGGCGGATCGAAAATCTCTCTCAAATACTCGGGATAAGCCTCGTCGTCGATCGTGACGATCTCGACGCCTTGCTTCCCGAGCCGTTCAACCAAACGCTCGGCCCGTACCGTCAGTCCCGGAGACGCGAGAGCTTTCGCCTCCCGGGCGTCGAGCCCGAGGGACCTCAATCCGGCTTCGCCGGCGGTGAAGACCCCGGATATCGAAGGAAATCGTCGGCGAACAACGGCCGCGGATCTCAGATGGGAAGCCAGAACCAGATTTATTCCAACCCAGTAATGGAGCTTTTCCTTCAAGGGGCCTCGGAACACTTTGCCGGCGGGATGGCGAACACCGGCATCGAACTGTAAGCGATGACCTTTTCCGTCGTGCTTCCCAGGAAGAAACGCTCCAAGCGGCTCTGTCCGCATGTCGATATCACGATGAGGTCGTACTTGTGCGTTTCAAGATAATCGACGATGCCGGCCGATGCATTGACAGCCGGAAACACATCTTCTTTCACCTTGAAATTTTCCTTCCCCCTCCGCTTTCGCTGACTGATCCGATCCCGAAGGGCATCCATCATTCCTTCCACGACCCGCGGCGCAAAATTATGATCGTGCAGTTCGAGGATGCTCAACAGCATGATGTCCGCATTGAATCCGCGCGCCAATTCCCAGGCGTAATCCCGTTCGATCTCTTCCTGATCGGAGAAGTCCGTCGGAACCAGGATCTTTTTAAAAACCGGTTTTCCTCTTCTTTTCTTGGTGGCCAGAACAGGTACCGGGGAACTTCGGAGCACCTGGTTGGCAACACTACCAATGAAAAGCCGGTCCAATCCGGTTCGCCCTTTTTTTCCCATGACGATCAAGTCCGCTTCTTCCTCGCGGGCGGCGGCCACGATGGCCTCTCCCGCCTTGCCCTCTTTTACCAGGCTGCGGAAAGAAAGTCCTTCTAGCCGGTTTTGTTCATCCAGGCGTTTCAGCATCTTCGATTTGACGCCGGCGATCCGGCTGGACAGTTCACCCTTGATCGCGTCCGCCGTATTGTAGAGAGCGGGAGAGAAATCGGGAACCACGTGCAACGCCAGCAGCTCGGCGCCGAACACACGCGCAAAGACAGCCGCATAGCGCAGCGCATCGCTCGCCTCATCCGAAAAATCCGTCGCCCAGAGAATTCTTTTCATGCGAATCGTCATCTTTTCTCCTCATTATCGGCTTAATTGCAGCCCCGGCACAGTTATTTTAACAAGAAAAAATGAAAAGGCAAGAGAATTAGCCCGCCTGTAGCCACCGTGAAACGAACCGCGGATATTCAAGGACTGAAAAGGACCGAGCCGCTGGTATAAAACGCGCCCGCCACGGCTCCCGTCATAAGACATGCAAGGGTCGCGGCCAATAAAGCTCTGAAACCGATCCGGGAAAGATCTTTGAGTCTCGACGGCGCCAGCGCTCCGATCCCACCCATGAAGATCGCCAGCGAGGCGATATGCGCGAAGCCGCAGAGGGCGTAAGAGGCGACAATGACCGACCGAGGGTTTTTCAGGACACCTGAAGCCGCCAGCTGAGAGAGATGTTGATAGGAGGCAATCTCGGTCGCTACGGTCCTTTCACCGATAACTTTAGCCACGGCCAAGGCGTCTTCGGGGGGAACTCCCAGGATCAGCGTAAAAGGATAGGCGCAAAAGCTCAGTATGGATTTGACGGACCAAGCCATTTCCCAGCCGAACCAGGTGTTCACGATCCCTCCCAGCCAACCGAGGATCAGATCGACAAGGGCCAGCAGACCGAGGAACGCGATCAGCAACGTGATAATCCCCCCCAACAATTTCAGACCGCTGTTGGCACCGTTGATGACGGACATGATCAGATTTTCATCCCGTTCATAGTGCGGTTTGATACTCATACCGAGAGTCAATGGGGTTTCGGTTTCAGGAACCAGAAGCTTCGACATCACAAGGGAAGCCGGAGCCGAAAGCAGCGAAGCTGAGATCAGATGCCCGGCAATGGTCGGCATCTGATCCTGAAGAAAAAACACATACAGTGCCAGGACCGTCGATGCGATGGTTCCCATGCCCGCCGTCAGAATCGTGGTCAATTCGGACAGCGTCATCTCTTTCAGGTGGGGCTTGATCACAAGCGAGGACTCGACGCCGACGAAGATATTACTGGCGACACAGAGGGATTCCGCCCCGCTGATTCGCATCAATTTTGTGAAAACCGCGGCGAATCCCCGAATCAAAAACGGCATGACACGCAGATAATACAGCGCGCCTACCAGGGAGGCGAAAAAGATTATCGTCGGGAGAGCCTGGAACGCCAAGATATTCCCCAGCGAGCTTTCCCCGGCCTCATTGGTCGATCCCAATGGCAGGGCTAATCGACCGAAAACGAATTTGGTTCCGGCGGTTGCACTGTCTAAAACCGTGACGACGACGTTATTGACGAACAAAAAAAATTTCGCTCCGACCGGTACCAGAAAAATAAATCCGGCCATCAGCAGCTGCAACGCGACCCCCCAGAACACGACCCTCCGGTTGATGATGCCGCGATTGCGGGAACACCCCCATGCAAAGGCGACGATGACAAAGATCCCCAGGAAGCTGACGAGGTTGTAAATATTCATGTCGAACTCTAATCTTTCCGGTGTCGGATGCTCTTCTCCGAAACAGAGGACGCTCCGCGGTGCTCAGCCTTCGATCCTTTTCCCCCGGATCGTGTCTACCGTCCTGTCTCTCCGGCAGGAGCCGCGGATTCCGAATCCAAAACGGCAATCTCAAAAAGACCAGATTTCGGGCTGCATAAGATGGCGGGCATAGACCAGCAGCGAACGAACCACCAGCGTGTCCAGAGCCAATAAAACCAGGATGGCCAGCATGGGGCTGATATCGAGCCCTCCCACTCGATGGGGAGGAAGGAGTTTCCGGAGCGGTTTCAACGCCGGCTCTGTCAAACGGTAAAGGATCACGAGGAAACGGCCCAGGGAAGGCGTCGGGAACCAGGAGAGAATCGCGCGGAAGAGAATGATCCAAATATAAAACCGGATCATCAAGTGGAGGATGTTGGCGAAACCGACAAGAAATTGAGCCCAGAACACCACGCGAAAAACACCTCACATATCAGAATATCCAGACTGTTTCAGTTTACAGTATTCAGACAAAAATCAAAAGCATTATCCTCCCCCGTATTAAATCCGGAGATTTACGGAACCCGGAAACGGCTTCCCATTGTTTTGCCGGGATTCGATTCCTCGTCATGTAACCAGGTTGCTCCTTCCTCGGATTTGATCTATAATTTCTGGCAGGGATCGAACCATGAAAACCAAAATAAGAAAAATTTCCAGCCTGTCTTTGCTGTTCCTCTGTTTCCTGCCGCAGGCGACTCTGCTCCATGGGCGGGACCAGACGACCTCTCTCAAGGTAATCGCCGAGTTGGCCAATATCCGCGAAAACCCGGATATCGGCAGCGCCATCCTCATCCAAGTCCCCCACGGTACCATCTTGAACTCGGACGAGAGGACGGGCGATTGGTACCGCATTTCTTTCTCGGGAGAGAAAGACCTCCCGCTGACCGGCTATGTCCATGAAAGCCTGGTCCAGCCGATGAGCGATCCTTTCCGAAAAGAACCGGAGCCGGTCCCGCCGGCGCGAGAACCCGAATTAATCCCGGAGACCACTCTACCCAAATCCCGGCCCACAATTCCGAAGCGAACCACCCCGAACCGAAAAGATGCGAACCCGGTTTTCACTGTCGCCTTTACAGGCGGCGGATTCTATCTTTCGGGAGGAGACCTCAATACCGGCCTCCAGGGCCTGGCGGACTATTACAGGATTTCGCTCGGGTCCTCTTCCGATGAAAATCCGGAACCGATTCATCTGGGTGCGGTTTTCGGCGGGGACATGCTGTTCGGCATAACCCCCGCTTTTTCCGTCGGCCTGGGAGCCGACTACATAATCGGAAAGAAAAAGAGCTCGGTTGTCTATGCAGAAGATCCCTCTGCTTGGACACTCACCGCACAGCCAGAGATCAAAGCCCTCCCGGTAAGATTCATGCTCATTTTTCATCCCCAGCCGTTTATCTCCTTCAAAGCGGGGATTGAATACATTTTCGCCCAATGCCGCTATGCTTACCGGATGGAGTCGGGAGACACCTGGGAAGAATGGACCGGAAACGCTACCTCCGGAGGCCTGGGAGTGACGGCGGGAATCGGAGTCGACCAAGAAGTCACCTCTTTTGCGAGCCTGTTCTGCGAACTTTTCGCCCGATACGCCAGACTCTCTTCCTTCAAAGGAACGAGCGAATACCGAGCCTCTTCCGGCCTTGAATCCACGGAGGACGGTTTCCTGTATTCCTATCAGGGTGAAGTGACGGAAGGATCGACCTATCCGCTGCTTTTCATCCGCGAACGAGAACCGACCGAAGCGGGAGTTTCCGAAGTGGAAAAAGCCACCCTGGATCTTTCAGGGTTCGGCTTGCGGCTAGGGATCAAGTTTCGTTTCTGACCGGTGAAGCAACACGATGTGCTGGGCATGCAGTCCACGGAACAACGGATAGATTCCGACCGGTTTCCAACCGGCACGCCCGGCGCTCTCCAGAAATTCCCGGCGTGAAATCATTTTGATCGGGGCTCTGCTTTTCCCGAATTTTTTCCTGAGCCGCCGCTGCCATTCGTGCAGCTTCAACGTCTGATAGAAGGAACAGATCGCATATCCTCGTGAGACGGAAGCGAATTCCTCGAGGATCGAACGCCTTTCCTCCTCCACGCGGACATGATGAAAAAAGCGCATGCAAAACACCAGGTCAAAGGCTTGCCGGCGGAAAGGAAGCGACTTCTTGGCGTCAGCCACGCACCCCAAACCTATATCATCCCGGGAATCCCGATGTTTTGTACGGGCGCGCCGTACCATCTCCAGCGAATAATCACAGCTCACCGGAATATAGCCGTGTTCGGAAAGCAGATTCGAGAAACGCCCGTATCCGCAGGGCAGATCCAGAGCCGTCCGGCGGGAATCGGGAAGTTCCCGCATGATCTTGTTCAGAAGACGCCGTTCCCGTCCGTGTACCAAGCGCTGGTCCAGCCCGCGGTAACGTCTTCTTTCGTAGTCTTTGACTTCTTCTTCTTTAAAAGGAGTATCGGTGGCGTTCATGGTTATCCTTCCGGTTCATTCAAATCGGGACGCATTCCGGATTCGATATCTTCAAAAACCGGATTCGCGTCATCGGTAAAAATAAATTGCGGCGTTCCGCTTATTTTAATCCGCCCGTTGCGGCACGGCACCTCTTCATCCATCAGATTGCGCAGCTCCGCAACCGTCCCCGGCCAAGTCATTTCGAAAGACGGTCCGATCGTCCACGCCGCGACAACGCCCCGGTCGCGGAGTCGAAACCGAAACAGGCTGGCGCGCGGATGCCCCACACGCCCTTCGAACCGGCTCCCCCGGAGCATCGAAACCAATGTTTTCATGGCGTGGTAGCTTTTCCTTCGTCTCCAAGGCCTCGGCCGGGGATCGATCAAACCATAGCCAGGAGCCGCCAGCTGCCACCAGCAGATCCGCTCCACCATTCCGCTGGCCAGGATTAAGATATAATAACGCGCCAGGTAATCCGCCTGCCTGCTCTCGGAAACATTCGGCTTCCCCGAGGCTGGAGAATATTTCCCGGTCCCAGCCAACGGCCAATTGACTTCCGTGATCCAGAGATCCCTTTCCCCCCGCCCACAGCCATCCACGACGGCTTTCAGCAGGGCCAGCTTTTTTGAGGTGTCCCATCCGTACTGCCGATTTTCCGGCGCCCCCATTCGATCCACGTAGAGAAAAGAACTGACTTTATCGAAGGATATCCGGCGCAGCACCGGGGGATACAGATGAAACTCGAAATCGATGACGGCCGGTCCGACCAGCTTCACCTTGAATCGTCTCGCCAGCTCCACGGACGGAGCCGCCAACCGCAGGTATTCCTGATAATCCCAGACTCCCCATTTCGTTCGGTTCCAGGCATGCCCGATTTCAAAGGCGGAACAGCGGCCCGCGAATCGAGAAAAAACGGCATGAAGAAACGTCTCCCAGTCGCGGGGATGCATAACGTCGGCTCTTCGCTGCAGCAGCGCGAGCGTGATATCGACGTCCTCCTTCTCGAGGCGGCGGATCAGATCGTCAACCATGCCCAGCTCATCCCGTTCCCAGGAGGGGATACGAACCAGCGTCTTCCGGATATCCATCGCCGCCAGGGAATCCACCACTTCAGCATTCCATTCCCCCGCCGGAGAGACCGCCACGGCGAACGGATCCTCGATTTTCACCGGATGTTCATACATTCCCCGGTAGTAACGACGGTATCGGGTCAGGATCGGAACCGACCGGACCGCGTTCCAAAACAGCATTCCGAGATAGCTGTCGGCATGCTTCCAATGATGCCGAAAACGCTCACTTTTCGGAGCCACGTTGTGAGGCTGATCGGCATACGGATTCCAGCGAAAATCTTCCGTCATCTTACTGAAGCCTCAATTTTTCCGCCAGGCGGCGGAGTCTCAATTTCTTTTTCAAAACGATCCTGCCGCTGTAGATGTTTTTGTGAATCCGATACCAGCTCCATGTTGCCCAAGCAACCCGGGAAACCCGAAGGTAGCGCCCGAGAAAGTACTCTTGTTCGGAAGACGGGACACCCAAGCGGATTAGGTTTTTGACCCCCCGCATCATTCCCAACTTCCCGAGGACACGGATACGGTTTGTATCGATAAGGAAAAAGAACCAGTCGGACCCCGTGCTTTTTCCAACCAGAATGTTGCCGTCGGAAAGATCTCGATGAAGCACTCCGCGCTGGTGAGCCTTTTCGAGAAAACCGGCCAGATCCGACAGCAGCTTCCGGAGCTCCGCTCCATGAAGACGACGAAAGAGAAAACGCAGTTCTTCCACCTGAGTTTGCATGACATAAACGAAAAAACCGGTCTTCGGGAATCCTCCGGTACTGTCTTGGAAATACGCGATGGGTCGGGGGGTGGGTATCCCCACCTCCCCCAGGGAATTCGCACTGCGCCACGCACGCAGCGCCTTGGAGGGAAAAAACCGGCTTTTCCATTTGTCCGGGCCCCGGAAATGAAACGCCTTGACCACGACATCCAACCGGGTTCCGTCCGGAAGGTCCAGCGGAACCACTCCGACGCGATTTCTTCCTTCGAGCAGCATCCGTCCTCCGGGGATTTGGAAAAGGTCCTCGCCTTTTTCCAGGTTTGCGATCACGGCCTCATGGTTGAAATCCGGATGGATCCGACCCGAATATCCGGTAAGTTCTAGCGGAATTCCAAAATTTGTTTTCATCGGCTCCCGTCTTTTATCGAATCCAGCAAACGCATTCCGAGTGCGGCGGGAGCGTAATGATCCCATACGGTCCGCATTCCGTTTTCAGCGATATCTTTCCTCAATTGCGGGTTGCTTCTGAGTTCCAGCACGCTTCGAGCCAGATTTTCCGTAAGGGGCTCTCGGCAAAAGACCAGGTCCCGCTCATGCTGAAAAATTTCTTCCAGAGCAGGGGTTCGTGCCGAAATCACCGGTTTTCGCATGGCCATCGCCTGGTAAACCTTATGCGGTACGACACGTCGGGCTTTTTCCGTATGTCCGAATATCCCCAAGCATATATCCGCTCGGGCTATCATCGCCGGAAAATCTCCCAGGGAACACCAGCTTCGGAAAAAAACATTCTCCGCATTCAACTCCGACACCAAAGCCTGGGCTTCCGCATGGGTCTGGCCGGAGCCGACGAGCTCGAATCGTATCTCCGGATCCGTTTCCGATACGATTTTTGCGGCCCGGATGATGACATCCACGCCATGAAGCGGCAGGAAAGATCCGAAAAACAACACACGGAAATCGCTGTTTTCAACCCTGCTCCGCGGTTTGAACAGATCGTCATCGAAGCCGACGGGAAGAACGATCACCTTGGATTCGGGAACCCCGAATTCACTACAGTAGTACGACTTATGCGCTTCGGTGTCGGCCAGGATCCAATCGGGCAGACGAAGGGAAACCATGTCGATCATGCGATTCCACCATGCCGAAGGAGAATCCACGGATTTGACGCGCCGATCCAAGATCTTCGTTTCATAACGCGAAGCGAGCGGATCGAAGATGACCGTACGCGATGTCAGGAAGGCCAACAGCTTGACCAAAGGAACGTCTTTATGACAGAACTGAGGGACGAAGAACGCATCATGAGATCGTCGCAAGCGGAGGTAGCGTAAAACCAGAAGAGGATAGCGCAGCCAGAATTTGCGACCCGGCGGCATCCTGCACTCGAAAATGCCGGCTCCGCACCGCCGCAGGCCCTTCCGAATCACGGCAACCCGCGGATAGTCGAACTCATACGCCCCGAAAAAACAAATATCCATTGTGATTTAAAATAGCACCGCGGCTCTCCCGGTGTCAAATGCGGGCGACGGCGCCCGGAGCCGCCGTGTCGATCCGGACGCCGCCGGGCTCAGGTTGACGCATCTCCGGGTATACGATAAGATATTGAAAGAGGAGAAAGAATATGGCGATAGACCCGCAGCTGCTGGAGATTTTGGCATGCCCTTTATGCAAAAAGGAAGTGAAAATGACGGCCGACGAAAAGGGATTGAAATGCTCGAAATGCCATCGCGTGTATCCCATCAAGCAGGACATTCCGATCATGCTCATCGACGAGGCCACCATTGAACCGGAGAAAGAAACTCAGGCTTGATCCCGCCTCCGTAAATAACATCCTTTTTATCAGACTCCGCCGTATCGGAGACATCATCATGACGACCCCGGCCTTGGCGGCTCTTCGCCGGGCCTGTCCCAACGCCGCCATCACCTATGTCGTCGACGAACCCTATCGAGAGCTGGTGGAGGGACACCCCGCGCTTCAGCGGATCATCCGCCTCCCCCGGAAGCTGTCGGCAGCCGAATTCCTGAGAAGGATCAAACCGCTTCGTCGAACGAAATACGATATCGTCATTGATCTGCATTCCGGCCCCCGGGCCTCGCTGTTGACAGGTTTCTGCCGGGCCGGTCTGAAGGTCGGATACAAGATCAGATACCGTCACGTCTTCTATGACGTCAAGGTCGCCAGGAAACCTCCGAGCGGACACGTCCACAGCGTTGAAAATCACATCAGTGCGATCAAGGCCGCGGGAATCCCTGTTTCTTCGATTCCTCCTCTCAGCATGGCGCCCGAGTTGGACGCGGAGAAGATGAAGGTTCGTGCCTTCATGACCCAATTCGGCTTGAGCAACCGCGCCTTTCTGGTCCTCCATATCGGCGCGGGAAACCGGTTTCGTGAGTGGGGAACGAAGAATCTCATCGAGTTCATCGATATTCTGGATGAACGCACCTCATTTCCGGTGGTCCTGATAGGCGCTTCGGAGGACCTCACATCGGCGGAGACGATCCTGAGGACATGCAGAAAACCACCGTTTTCGCTGGTGGGGCGGCTCGGTCTTCGTGAACTCCGCCATCTGATCGAACTGTCCCGGATATTCGTCGGCCCGGACAGCGGTCCCATGCATATCGCCGCCACCACTTCAACCCCCATCGCTGCATATTTCGGTCCCACTCTGCCCGCCCATTTCGCTCCCTGGAAAGCAAAACACGTCGTCATCGAAAAAGATATCCCCTGCCGTCCTTGTCGACAAACCGCCTGCGTCACAAACGATTTCCGCTGCATCCGCGGCATAACGGCGGAAGAGGTCTTCAAAGCCTGCCTTCCCTTCCTGAGGGCGCCTTCCTCCCCCCCTCCCTCCACACAGGGAGTTTGAACTTTTTCGTGTTCTGGGTTATCATCCCGGTGTTCTCACCCGGCTGTTTCGCGGACGGGGACGGCAGCGGTCGAACCGATCGTCCATTATCGCCCCCATCCTTCCCGGACGCCGGATGGAATACGTGAGTTACAATTCAATTTAAAGTTCACCGGATGATTCGACAACGGCTTGATCGCCTGAATACGGAAGCGATAGAGAAATGACACGGATTCGCCTGCTGCCTCTGTGTATCGGCACTTTTCTGTTTTTCTCCATGTCCTCCATCACCGCCAGTCAAATATCACTGGGCATCGCCGTCCTTTTATGGCTGATAAGACTGATCCGGAGACAGGACCGCCTGGAATTTCCCGGGTTTTTCTGGGCTCTGCTTGCATACGCCGGACTGTCGCTTATGGCCTGTATCTTTTCTTTCAATCCGGAAGAAAGCTTCCGGGACAGCAGGGAACTGCTGCTGCTGCTGATCATCCCGCTGGTAACCACCGCCTTCCTCCGAAAGCGAACCCTTGAGCGCACACATCTGTCACTGCTGGCTTCGGGCATCATCTCTCTCCTCTACTCGCTCTATCTCTTTGCATTCCATTCTTCTCCGGGAGAGCGTATCGCGGGTTTCATGGGACATTATATGACTCAAGCCGGTCTGCTGGTAATCTTCGGATGTACGGCCTTGAGCTTTTTTCTCTTTCAGCGCAAGCGGCTGCGGTTCGTATGGGGGGCGGCATTCGGGCTCGCGGGAATGGCCTTGATGCTAACGCTCACCCGGAGCGCCTGGGTCGGTATGTTCGTGGGAACCGCGGTTCTCATCTGGCTCTACAAACCCAAGGTCCTGGTTCTGCTTCCCTTTCTTCTGGGATTGTTCATCATCGCCGCGCCGGCGCAAATCCGCCGCCGCGCCGTCAGCATCTTTGATCTGAATAACGCCACCAACCATCAGAGGATCGAATATATTCGCGGGGGAATGAAAGTGGTCCGGAACTACCCGTTATTCGGAACAGGACCCAACATGGTCAATATCGAGATCAAGCGGGACAAATACGGCCTTTCGGAAGAAGCCAAGCCGCTGGCCGTCCACCTCCACAACAACCTCATCCAGATCGCGGCCGAACGCGGGATCCCAGCGCTCCTTGCATGGTTGTCCTTTTTCCTCTTGACGGCCGGAGCCCTGATCAAGCGCCTTAAAATCGAAGATCCGGAATCGAGACCTTTGACCGCCGCCGCTCTGGCCGCACTGTTCGCTTTTTTCGCGGCGGGGCTTTTCGAATACAATTTCGGCGATTCCGAAGTCGCCGCTCTTTTTCTATATGTCATCACCATCCCCTTCGCCCAGGAAAGGGTCCTGCGGCTTCAGGAGACGGCACCCGAATCCCATGAGTGATCCCTCCCGAGCTCAAAAACATAGATGGAGCTTTCGTCCGGGGCGCATCCTGATGGTCCTGCTGTCCGTCTATCTCATTTGGCTGACCGCGCACCTGCTTCGATTCAGATCCTACTCGAGTCTTCCGTTCCCCGACTCCATTCACGAGACCGCCGGAGCTTACCATATCCACAGCACTCACTCGGACGGAAGGAAGGACGTCGCGTCGATCGCCCGGGAAGGGGCCTGCGCCGGACTCGCCTTCGTGATCCTGACCGATCACGGCCGCCCCAATTTTAAATCCCTGGACAGTCAGGGCTGGAAGCATGGCATTCTGGTCCTGGCGGGGAGCGAACTCTCCGTTAACCGGGGACACCTGGTCGCACTGGGCCTTGAAGAACCCTACCCTCAATTTTCTCAGAACGCCGAGGTCTCGGCGGCCCAGATCCGCGCCGCCCGAGGACTTTCCGTTATCGCTCATCCCTATTCCAAGGTGGCATGGTCCTGGGGGCCCGAAGCCGGATATTCCGGTTTGGAGATCATCAACGCCGACAGCATGCTGAGAAAAGATTTCCTGTCCACCCTCGCGTTCATTCCGGCTCTCCCCATCAATCCCCGCCTCACTCTCCTGAAAACCTTGGACCGACCGGAAAAGAACCTGGCGAAATGGGATGCCATGAACCGGGAAGGACGCGTTTTCGGCTTTTACAGCACGGACGCCCATCTGCTCTACCGGCCGCTGTTCACCCTGCTCAATCTTCACTGTCTGCTGAACGAAAGCCTCTCGGCCGATTTCGCCACCGCGCGCGGGCAGATACGAGACGCTCTGCTCCAGGGGCGGTTTTTCAACGCGGTGGACGCAGCCGCCCATTCCCGCGGCTTCCGTTTTACCGGGCGCCGGCAAGGTGAAATCATCCCTATGGGGAAGGCGGTTCCATGGAAGCCCGAGACCGAATTGGTCGTTCGCACTCCTTATTCCTTCGCCCATGAAACCCGCCTGCTCTATAACGGACGTGTCATCGCGGAATCCCGGGCAAACGAGCTCATCGTGCCGGCGGAGGCGCCGGGCGTTTACCGCACGGAAATCTATATCCGGGAAAGGACCCCCTTGAAACGGGACATCCCATGGATCATTTCCAATCCCATCTATCTCGTGGAGTAAACATCATGACGAAATTCGACATAGACCATATGAAAACCCTCGTTCGCAGCTTTCCCTCCAAGCGGGTGCTGGTGATCGGAGACCTTATGCTGGACAAGTATCTTTGGGGAAAAGTCGGCCGCATCTCGCCGGAAGCCCCGGTTCCCATCGTTGAAGTTCAGCGGGACACATCCTGTTTGGGGGGTGCCGGAAACGTCAGCCATAATCTCGAAAGCCTGGGAGCCAAACCGCTTCTGGTCGGAATCGTCGGCTGCGACGCGGAAGGGGAATGGATCAAGGCAAACGTGCGGGACAGTCACGGGATCATCACCACCGAGCAAAGACCCACGACGGTAAAAACCCGGATCATCGCTCACCAACAGCAGGTCGTCCGCGTCGACCAGGAACAAAAAAACCCCATTCCCTCTTCTCTTGAAACGCGGATCCTATCGATCGTGCAGGAAGAACGGTACGAGGGGATACTGATCTCCGATTACAATAAAGGACTCCTCACCCGATCCTTGATGAAAAAAGTCCTGCCGTTCGCCCAACAAAAGAAGATACCGGTTTTCGTGGATCCCAAGATCGAGAATTTCTCCTTGTTCTCTCCCGTAACCCTGATCAATCCCAATCACGTGGAAGCGGAGCAGATCGTTCACCACCCCTGTCTCACCGATGACCAGGTGGAAAAGGCCGGCCACAAGATCCTGGAAAAAATATCCGCCCGCTATCTTATCCTCAAGCGGGGAGAACAGGGCCTCTCCGTCTTTGAAAAAGACCGGGCCGCATACCATATTCCGACGCATGCCAAGGAAGTTTTCGACGTCACCGGCGCCGGCGATACCGTGATTGCAACGGCGGCCCTGGCTCTTCTTTCAGGCGCCGATATCCGCCAGGCCGCTTTTCTCGCCAATACGGCCGCGGGGGTCGTCGTGGGGAAATTCGGCACCGCATCTCTCTCAATAGGTGAACTTGCCGAGGCTCTCGAAACTTGATCCTGGAACCGCTCCTTCCTTTTGGTTCTTCCATGCAAAGGTTTTCCGTAAGGTAAAAATCGTTTATAATAGAGGGGATAAAGAAACGGAAAGGCAATCAACATGTGCGGCGTCATCGGAATTTACAGCACCCGGGAAGTTTTCCAGGACCTCTATCAAGGCATGCTGGCCATCCAGCATCGTGGACAGGATTCCGCGGGGATCATCACTTACGACGGTCGATTTCATATAAAAAAAGGCAACGGTCTGGTACGGGACATTTTCTCAAAGGAACATATCGCCCGTCTCAAGGGCAACATCGGGATCGGGCACACCCGTTATCCCACGATCGGCGGCGGAAAGGGAGAAGACGCACAGCCGTTCCTCGTGAACGCCCCCTTCGGGATCATGATCGGCCACAACGGCAATGTGGTCAACTACAAACAAATCAAGCACATCCTGCTTTCACAATACCACCGCATGCTCACTTCCGACAATGACGTCGAAGCGATCCTGAATGTGTTCGCTCAAGAGCTCGAGTCCCAGCAGACACATGAAATCGCCCCGGAAAATATTTACCGGGCCGTCAAAGGCGTTTTTCAAAAGATACAGGGCGCTTATTCCGTCGTCGCTTACATCGCCGAACACGGAATGGTCGCCTTTCGCGATCCGTATGGTATCAAACCCCTGGTTTTCGGGATTCGGGAAGACGGTTCTCCGCCGTCCTACGCCATCGCTTCGGAGAGTGTCAGCCTCGATCTGATGAATTTCAGGCAGGTGGAAAGTCTCGCCGCCGGAGAGGCCATATTTATCGACCGCGAAAGAAACGTCCACCGCAAGGTCCTCTCCGACCGACCGCACTCGCCCTGCCTTTTCGAATGGGTCTATTTCGCCCGACCCGATTCCTTTATCGATAACGTCAACGTGTATAAATGCCGCGTCAATCTGGGCCGTTTCCTGGCAGATGAAATAAAGAAACAGGATCTAAAGATCGACGTGGTGGTTCCGGTTCCGGACTCCGCCCGCGATGCCGCTATTGAGATCGCCCGGCGCCTGGAGCTGAAATATCGGGAAGCTCTGGTAAAGAACCGGTATATCGGCAGAACGTTCATCATGCCCGGCGATCAATCCCGCAAAAGCTCGATTAAACAAAAGCTCAACCCCATCGCCTTGGAATTGAAGGATAAAAACGTTCTGCTTGTCGATGACAGCATCGTCAGGGGAAACACGGCGCGTTCCATCGTGGAATTAGTTCGCGAATCCGGGGCCCGAAAGGTCTATTTCGCATCCTACTCCCCTCCTCTTCGGTATCCCTGCGTTTACGGAATCGACATGCAGACCACAAAGGAATTCATCGCCCAAAACTTGAGCCCGGACCAGATCGCACAAAAAATCGGCGCGGATAAGGTCATTTATCAATCATTGGATTCGCTTAAGCGGGCCGTCCATTTGGGCAATGAGAGGCTGACCCAATTTTGCGGCGCCTGCTTCGACGGTTGTTACCCGACCCATGACGTCACACCCGAAAAACTGAAAGAAATCGAGGAAGAGAGAACGGAAGCCCATAACAACCATTGAGGACTCTTATTCAGGCGGATAAACGAGACCGCCAGTCATCCAGCAGATCCCGCAGCGTCTTTTCGAATGGAATTTCAGGATGCCACAGCACATCGTTCAGGATCTTTCGGTTGTCTCCCGAGAGGCGAAGGATATCGGTTTTCCGCAGCCTGTCCGGATCGACCTCGACCTTGACATCGACCGAAACACCGTCGAGAAGCCGGTTGAGGATATCCCGCAGCGCGGTGGCCTTTCCTGCGGAAACATTGTAAATCTCTCCGCGACGCCCCCGCAGCAACAGCTCCGCATACGCCTTCACGACATCCCGGACATCCAAGAAATCGCGGGACACATCCAGGTTTCCCACATTGAGAACGGGCTTCCGCAGCCCCTTTTCGATGGAAACCAGCTGGGACGCCCAGTCCGAGCACACAAAATCTGCGCTTTGTCCCGGACCGGTATGCGGGAAGGAACGGGCGATGACGGCGTCCAGTTTTTCGATGCGCCGGTAGAAATCCACCAGCTTTTCTCCGCTCAATTTGGTCAGGGCATAGGGATTCATGCTCAATACGGGATCGTCTTCCCGCAAAGGTCGTGCTCCCGAACCTCCTCCGTACACATCCGATGAGCTGACGAAGAGAAATCGAGCGCCAGGCGTCCGACGACGAACCGCCTCCAGCAGATTCAGCGTACCGATCAGATTGGTCTCAAGCGTATCCCGGCGCATCTCCCAGGAAAGCTTCACATGGGAAAGAGCCGCCAAATGGACGACCCAGTCCGGTTCGACTTCGGCCACCGCCGCCGTGAGGTCCTTTTCCGAAAGGATGTCAACGCGGGCTAACCGAGCCCCGCTTCCGCTGGACGGCGGATCCGGTGCTTCCGGAAACGCGGTTCCGAAAACGACGGCGCCCCGAGCCTCCAGCTCGGCCTGTAGATAACGCCCCACGAATCCGGTTGCGCCCGTAATGAAAACGCGCCGGTTCAAATGTTATCCCTCCAATAATCCAGCAAATCCTGAAGCGACTGCCTGAAGGGGATTTGCGGGGCCCATCCCGTCAGCGACTTGAATTTCGAGCTGTCGGCGAGAAGCACCGGAACATCCGAAGGGCGGAGCCTTTCGGGATCGACCTCGACCTTGACATCGACATCGGTCATGTCCAGTAGAAAGTCGAGAACCTCCCGAGCCGTATAGGTTTTCTCGGATCCGATATTGTACACCTCTCCCGGAATTCCTTTCTCCAAACTCAGCCAGTAGGCTCGAACCGTGTCCCTCACGTCTGTAAAATCGCGCTTGGCCTCCAGATTCCCCACTCTGAGAACCGGTTCCCGAAGCTGCTTCTCGATCTCCACGATCTGCTTGGCGAAACTGGAACAGATGAACACGTCTCCCCGGCGCGGCCCCGTATGATTGAATCCGCGTGTCCGCACGACATGGAGACCATAACTTTTATAATATTGATACCCCAACATATCCTGAGCCACCTTGCTTACCGCATAGGGACTGAGGGGCCGTAGAGGATTCGTTTCTTTCATGGGGACTTCATTCGAATTGACCAATCCGTATTCTTCGCTGGAACCCGCGATTTGAATTCGCGGCTTCTGACCCAGGCTGAGTGCGGCTTCGAAAAGATTGATCTGGCCAAGCGCATTGATAGCGAAAGTCTCGGAAGGCAGCGTCCATGAGGCGGGTACGAAGCTCTGTGCCGCCAGATGGAAAATACGATCGGGCCTGCATTCGTCCAGACATCTTTTCAAGGAAACCATATCCTTGATATCCGCTTCAATCAGGTGGATCCGATCCTGAATACCCCGGATGTTTTCCATCCGGCTGCGCCAGCGGTAGATTCCGAATACCTTCTCGTCCGGATGATCGTTTAGAATATATTCGGCCAGATGGCTTCCGGCGAAGCCTGTGATCCCGGTTATGAGTATGTTCATGATTCCTCCTCGGTCCGTCTTGAATCCTTCCGCCCGGGCGGCGATCCGCCGGCGGGATCAGGTTCTCTTCTTTATCGGTTTCGGTAATGCGTTTCATAAAACGAGCGAAATTCCTTGTCCTTCCGCTTGATCTTCCTCCACCACTCCTCATGATCGCGGTACCAATGGACGGTTGCTTCCAGGGCTTCAGAAAAATCGCTTTCCGGCTTCCATCCCAGAGCATGGATCCTGCCGCAGTCGACGGCATAGCGGATGTCGTGTCCTGGACGGTCGGGAACGAATTTTATTAGCGTCTTCGGCTTTCCCAGCAGTTTCAGGATGTGTTCGGTGACCTCGATATTCCGGACTTCGTTATTCGCCCCGACGTTGAAAACATCCCCGGGATTCCCCCTGCGCAGGACTAGGTCGATGGCGCGACAGTGATCCTCCACGAACAGCCAATCCCTGACATTTGTTCCCCGGCCGTAGAGCGGAAGCGGTTGATCCTCCAGGGCATGGGTGGTGAATAGGGGGATGAACTTTTCCGGGTATTGATAGGGACCGAAATTATTGCTGGGACGGAGAATCATAATGGGAAGTCCATACGTGACCGTATAAGCATAAGCCAAGCGGTCCGCTCCGGCTTTACTGGCCGAATAGGGAGATGAAGGATTCAGGGAGTCCTCCTCCTTGAAGAACCCCATGGTCCTGCTCCCGTAGACTTCATCGGTCGAAACGTGCAGAAAGACCTCCACATCGGATCCCCTGAGTGCTTCCAGAAGCACGAATGTCCCGTAAACGTCAGTCAGGACAAATTCTCCCGCATCAAGGATGGAACGATCGACATGCGTTTCAGCCGCCAAGTGGACGACGCCCTGGACCCGGGGGATGATCTTTCGAACGGTATCCCGGTCCCGGATGTCTCCATGGATGAAATCATACCGCGGATCGTTTTCCACGTCGGCCAGATTCTCCGGATTCCCGGCGTAAGTCAGCTTATCCAGGTTGATAATCCGGATGTCCGCGTAGCGTTTCAGCATATAACGGATAAAATTACTCCCGATGAAACCGGCACCGCCCGTCACCAGGAGCGTCTTTCCTTCGAACCGACGTTCCTCACCCATCCCGGCGCCTCCAATCATAGGGGATGTCGTTCTCGTGGGCCTCCAGACGCTCCTCATCGGGGTTTTCGTAATCATATGGTTCGGTGGGAACATTGATGATGACGGCTTCTTCTCGGCTCACGCACATCCATCCGTGATAAACTCCTTGGGGGATACGCACCAACAGAGGATTATGGATCCCCAAGTAAAACTGGTCGACTTTTTCATGCGTCGGCGAATCCGGCCGCGGATCGTACAGAGCCAGTTTGATCATTCCATGGACGCAGGCCACGTGATCGGCCTGTTTGCGATGCAGATGCCAGGCTTTCACGACGCCGGGATAAGTCGTCGTCATATAGACTTGGCCGAAGTTCGTGAAAACGGGGTCATCACACCGCAGCACCTCCATAAGGCGGCCTCTTTCGTCCGGAATAACTTTTAACTTTTTTATTTCAACTCCGTCAATCATCACGTCTCTCCTCTCCCCTGCGGTTCCCTCCCTGCGCGGCATCGCTTATTTTGCCTGTTTCCGGCTGAAAAGTCCAACCACGAGCGGGAGGCCGCCCCGGAATCTGAAATACCCTCTATTTACATGATGCCGATTTCGCTTTGATCCCCTACCATAAACCGATAAGCGGACGGTTTGGGGGGACATTTAAATATCTTCACATCTCGTCCGATCAAGCTCTCATCTATCCGGCTGCCCACATCCCGGATCTCGCTGCCGGAAAGGACGATGCTGTGCTCTATTTCGGTTTGTTCTATCCGGCAGTTCGACTGGATGGACGTAAAAGGACCGATATAGGAATCAATGATTTCGGTGTTTTCGCCGATAACGGCGGGGCCGCGGACGATGCTGTTCCGCACCCGGACATTCGGCGCCATGACGACACGGCCGTTGATTTTGGATACGGAATCCACGTCACCCTTGATCTCTCTTTTTACGGATTCGAGAATCAGCCGGTTGGCTTCCAGAATGTCCTCGATCTTTCCCGTGTCTTTCCACCAACCCGTCACCAGGTGAGGGTGGACGTCATAGCCGTGTTCGACCAGATATTGGATGGCGTCGGTGATTTCCAACTCGTTTCTCCAGGAGGGTCTGATCGCCTGGATGGCTTCGAAGATATGCGAATCGAACATGTAAACCCCGACCAGAGCCAGGTTGCTGGCAGGATTCTTGGGTTTTTCCACCAGCCTGAAAACTTTACCATCGCGCAGCTCGGCAACCCCGAACATCTGCGGATTGGGGACTTCCGTCAGCAGGATCAACGAATGCGGTTTTTGCCGTTTGAACTCTTCAACCAAGGAACAGATGCCGCTCTTGAGGATATTGTCACCCAGGTACATCACGAAGGATTCATCTCCCAGAAACGACCTGGCGGTCTTGACGGCGTGAGCCAATCCCAGCGGTGCATCCTGTTCAATATAGGTGATATGTATCCCCCATCGGGAGCCGTCGCCAACGGCCGCTTTGATCTCGTCTTTGGTGTCTCCGACGATCACGCCGATATCCTTAATCCCCGCTTCCAAGAGGGCTTCGATCCCGTAGAACAAGACCGGTTTGTTCGCCACCGGAACCAGCTGTTTCGCCTGTGTGAAAGTCAGGGGGCGCAGGCGCGTTCCCTTCCCCCCGCTCAATATCAAACCTTTCATGGTCGCTCCTTCCGCTATATCTTTCCGTCCGGGCGGAGATCGCTACGGGATATCAAAATCCCATCCCCCCCATAAAATCCGTCGTCTTACCGATATTGCCCAAACCGAATGAAAAAGAAAACTGCACTTCCGGCTTTTCGCGAAAATAGAATATCCTAACGTCAACCAGGAAATCAATACACTGGTAGTGATACTCCAGAGTCAGCGCGGAATACAGAAGTTCCCGCTCCTGAATATTATAATCTATCTGCGCCCTGGCTTCCAGGGAAAGCGGTTCGATGACGCCCCCTCCGTAGACACTGATCTGATGACGTGTCCAAACCGTCTCTGTCCGGTATGGATTGACACTCTTATACCAATTGACTCTGAGGAAAAACGGATCCTTCGGTCTTCCCAGGTTGGCTCCCATCCTCACGCTGGACAGGGTTTTGTAGTAGGTGTTGAAGGCCGCGGAAAAATCCAGGCTGTATTTACGGGCGGGATAAAAACGGAGATAGCTGCTGATATCGGAAAACTCCGGGATCTCTCCCTCCACCTCGAATCGGCTCAGCGGGCTTTCTTCGGGAAGCAGGTAGTAGGTCTGCGATAAACCGAGAGCCAGAATCTCCCGAGGCATGTTTTTTTCCTTGAAAAGGAAGCGGTTCGTCAGGCCGTAGCGGACATAGTGGTTGCGGTAGAACGAAGGGGCGGTGGTGATGATTCTGTCGGAAAGCGGCACCGGGCTTTCATAGCGATAGGAAAAAGAGGGCTCCAGGATATGTTTGAGCTTCGGCTCTTTGTCCGAACCGTAGAAAACCCGATATACCACCGGTCCCAGCAGCTCCAGATCGATGCTGTAATTATCCTGCAGCAGGGGTTCGTTCACGACTTTCTTGGTTCCGGGTGCATAGCTCTGAAAATAATAAGCGAAATTGGAAGTCAAAGAGCTGTTCAACGTCAACCAGGGGACCGAGGTGAAAGGAAGACTCAGAGTGGGATTGAAAGTCAGGTTCTGCGATTTCTTTTGCGTTCCCTCGTCATAGGCCGATTCCCAGCCGTATTCCCATCGGCTGAACGCCGATGAAAACGAAAAATACAAGGGGGAGATCAGCTTGATCTTGGAGGAGCTGAATCCCAACTCCGGAAGAGTGCGCCTTATGATTGAATTATCCTGCTGCTGGAAATAGGTTTCAAACTGAGATGCACGCACATTCAGGTTAAAATATGACCAGGCCCGGGAGAGGAAAACCTGAGACCGCCGGTTGGACACGACGGCGGTTCGGAAATTATTATCGAATTCCCGCAGAAAATCGAATGAGCTCTGGTAGTCCACGTCGGCGACGAGATTGAAGTTCCCGGGGAGCGGCTGGTTGTGTTTCAGCCGGATGATATAGGCACCCGGTTGTTTCTCTTCTCCGGGAATATCCTTGAAATCAAAGAAAAAGAGATTCATCCGTCCTCCCGTCCCCCGATTGAAGAGGTATCGGTATTCAAGTCCCGCTCCCATCCCCTTGGCTGAGTAATAATCGAAACTCAGGGTGGCATCCATATTTTCTTTCATGGCCCAATAAAAAGCCTGAGTATAAGAAAATCCCTTTACGCCGTTATATCCCGGTTTCGGCATCAGGAATCCTGTCGACCTCTCTTGATCCAGGGGATATTTCATATAGGGAAGATAAAGCACCGGAATCTTCTTGATCGCCAGCACCGCATTCCACATCTTGATGTAATCCTCTTTTTTAAACTCGGCTTTCGAACACGAAAACTGCCAGCGCGGCACCGGCTGCAGGCAAGAAGTGATCCGGGCTTTCCCCATTCCGTATATCTCTTCATTTTTCCGGTCCACCTGTTCGGCCCGATACGTTATATCGGGCTGCACCAATCCGTGAACTCGAAAGAACTCACCCGCCTTTGTATCAAGGTTGAAATGAATGCGGTCGGTGCTGATCACTTCATTTTCCATCTGGATCACCACATTGCCCTCGGCCGTCAACTCTTTGGTCTCGGTATCGAGTTCGATGCGGTCCGCCACCAGCTTGGTCTGCTTGTACAGGATCTCGACATGGCCTTCCGCCAGAACGCGGTTTTTGATCCTTTCCTTATAATGAGCGGTGATCTTGAGCCCCGGATCCGCTTCCGACTTCTTCTGCGCGGCGATATGAACTTCTCCCAAGCAGCAAACAGCCAGCAGCAGCCCGAGAACGATTTTTCTAAACATCAGAAAAAATTTAACATAACCCCTGGGGATAATCAACTTGCTTGTCATTTCTTCAGCCGCATAGAAGCCATATTCATAACCTTCGTGAGACATGAATCGTTCCCATTCAGCTTGAAAGAACCCGTTTTCAATCCTTCGATCCATATCCCGGGCTCCCAAACATACGGCCCGCCGCTTCCCGTTCTTTTTTCATATAAAACCCCAGGTGTGCTATCATATCGGAAGATGAGCAAAAAAAAGGGTCACGGCATCAATTACCGTCGGCTGGCGGAGGTGAGTTCAGTCGGACTCATGCTCCCCTCCTCGATCGCCATAGGTCTTTTTTTCGGCCATACCCTGGACAAGCTGCTGGGCACCCACCCCTGGATGCTGATGATCTTTTTCTTCTTCGGCATCGTCTCCGGATTTCTCAGCCTGTTTCGGGGCCTGAACAGATTAAAAGCCTTCTCCCCCGATGATGAAGAACTCAATAATAAATCCTAAACCCGCTTGGTAAACCAGCCCGGAAAGATTATAATAGGGTTTTTATTGGATGGTGTTTTAGAGAAACACCCTGTTTTGACAGAGGTAAAATCATGACTGAACTCGATCCCGAAGCGGCCTTTGCCGAAGAGGAGAAGATCCTGGGGCGCATTCCCAGAGAAACCGTTATCATATCCGGCGTTTTTTCCCTGATCGGTTTGATTGCATTCGATATCGTCACGGCGCTCTTGATTCTAGCCGGGGGTGTCGTATCGGCATTGAGCTTCCGCTGGATGCAGATTTCGATAACAAAATTTCTAGGCGGCGGCCGTCAGAAAGCCCTCAAATCGGCAATTTGGTTTTACCTGTTGAGACTGCTATTGATTATTGGCATCTTTTTTATTATAATTCTCTTTTTTTCGAGGAAAATCATAGCGTTCGGCGCTGGATTTTCGGCGGTAGTCCTTGCGATCCTCGTCGAAGGTTTAGCCGCTTTTTTTAAGACAATGAAATGGAAGAACTAGAACACAGTTTATTTATCGTCGAGTTTATCAACAAGATTTTCAGTAAACCGCTGGCCGCTCTTTTCGGACTGCTCGGCATACCCGTAACTCATCCCGAGAGCATGATCCCCGACTACATCATTATGAGCCTGATTGTGGCCGTCATCCTGGCGCTTTTTTTCGGGCTCTCCGCCCGAAAACTAAGCCCGGTGCCGACCCGCATGCAGAGCTTTCTCGAGATGATCATCAAAATCTTCGAAGGGCAGTTGGCGGATACGGTGGGAGAAGAAGGGAAGAAGTACGCTCCCATGATCGCCACCGTCGGGCTGTTTATCTTCACCTGCAACATGTTGGGTCTTATTCCCGGATTTATGTCTCCCACCAGTAAGATCAATGTAACGGCCGCTTGCGCCCTCACGGTTTTTCTCTACTATCACTGGCAGGGAATCAAAGTCCAGGGGATTTTTAAATACCTCAAATCATTCGCCGGACCCATTCCAGCTCTGGCTCCACTCATGATTCCCATCGAATTGATCAGTCATTTTTCAAGGGTCGTATCGCTTTCCATCCGTTTGTTCGGCAATATTTTCGCCGAAGAGCTTCTCATCGTCGTTATCGGATCCATTATCCCCTTCCTCCTCCCTCTTCCTTTTATGGCCATATCGATTTTCACGGCAATAATCCAGTCTTTTGTGTTTGTTCTGCTGTCCTGCATCTACATTTCAGGAGCAGTAGCCCAAGAACATTAATTTTAAGGAGTATGAATATGTCAAAGAACCTCAAGCCATTCGGCGGTCTCCTGCTTTTCTTTATCCTGATGAGTACACCGCTTTTAGCCCAGGAAGCCGGTCTTACCGAAACCAGAGCCTCCTTGTTCAAATTGTCCCTTATCCTCGGCGCCGGAGTTATCGTCCTGGCTTCCGCGGTGGGTGCTTTTTGTCAATCCAAAGCCATCGGCAGCGCCTGTGAAGGCATCTCGCGCAATCCCGCGGGAGCTCCGACCATCCGCTTCCTCCTGATCTTCGGGTTGGTTCTTATCGAAACTCTGGTTATTTACGCACTGTTGATCTCGATCATCATTCTCATGGTGCAGTGGGGCAAATACGTATAAGGAAGACGTCGACATTCGTATAGATGAAGTTTTTAATCTTCGGGATCGTTAAAGCGACGACGCTGCGATTCGCCGAAGACAAATGCGGCAATTTTGCCATAACGGTTTCCTATTTTGCTTTTTTATGCTCTATTCCCTTGGTCGCGGCATTTGCTTACGTCACAACCAAGGTGCTGGGAAATTCGGATGTGGCGTTCTTGAGTCTCAACATCCTTTCGGATGAATTTTTTACAGAAATGGACCCTCTGTTCTTTCAGAGGGTCCAGGCTGTATCCAAGAATATCTCCAATCTCGGATGGTTCGGACTGGCAGGATCATTTGTTTCCGCCAGCTTCCTGTTTTCAAACCTCATCAATTCCCTGAACACCATATTCAGGGCTCATCGTCAGAAATCGTTCTTCTACAACCGCCTTATGGAATACCTCATCATGTTCGTTCTGGGGATCATCCTCTTTATTTCTCTTTCCATAACCGCCATCTGGACGGCCATTCACGGAACCATCGAAGCCAGTAGCCTCGTCGCCAATCACATCAATCCCAAGGTCGTCGCTCTTTTCGATAACTTCCTGCTGCAGTATCTCATCCCCTTCACTCTGACTTTTCTGGTTTTTTTCTTCATGTACAAATTCATACCGGAAGTGAAAGTCTTCACCAAGGCCGCGGCTATCGCCGCCGGCATCAGCACGCTGCTTTGGGAAGTATTCAAAAAGCTATTTGCGGTATACGTCGCCAATTTTTCCGCCGTCGGCGTCGTGTTGTCAAAACTGCTGCAGGGAACCCTTACTTCCATCATTTTCTTTCTGCTCTGGATCTCCTTCTCCTTGATGATTGTCTTCTGGGGCGCGGAGCTGGCCGCCGTGCTTAACGAAAGGTATCACTTGCTTACAGCGGAGAAGACCCATGAAAAAACAGCTTGATCCCACCCCGTTTTTCATCACGGTCGCACAGTTGGCGGAGCGCCTCGGTCTTCCCTATGAAGGAGACGGCGGCGTGGTTGTTCGCGGAACAGCCAGCCTCGAGGAAGCGGGACCGGGAGACTTGGTTTATGTGAAGGAAAGAAAACACGCCTCTCTGCTTGAAAGCACCAAGGCATCAGCCGCCATCATCCCCGAAGACCTGGAATTCTCTCGCATCCCCGTCATCAAATCCTCCCTGCCCCGGTTGAGTTTCATCGCTGTCCTGGAAATGTTTTTTCCTCCCTTCAAGCCACTCCCCGGCATTCATCCTCAAGCTGAAATCGCCGCTTCCGCCATAATCGGCGCCGATGTCTCTATCGGTGCGTTTGCCGTGGTGGGGGAAGATGCCGTCATCGGAGACGAATGCGTGATTTTCCCGTTGGTTTCCATCTATCCGGGCGTAGAAATCGGACGGGAATGCATCCTCCACTCACAAACCGTACTGAGAGAAGGAGTTCGTATCGGCGATCGCGTGATCGTCCATGGCGGAGTCGTCATCGGAACGGACGGCTTTGGATATGTCCGGAATGAGGACGGATCCCATCGCAAAATCCCACAAAAAGGCGGCGTGATCATCGAAGATGACGTTGAGGTCGGCGCCAATTGCGCGATCGACCGGGCGACCTTGGGAAACACGATTGTCGGGAAGGGAACCAAAATCGACAACCTGGTTCAGATCGGTCATAACGTTTCGGTGGGCCGTCACACCATTTTGATAAGTCAGGTAGGAATCGCCGGCAGTTCTTCTGTCGGAGACAACGTCATCCTCAGCGGTCAGGTAGGAATCGCCGATCACGTTCATGTCGGCGATCGTGTGGTCGTCGCCGCCAAATCCGGAGTCACCAAAGACATCCCCCCCGATTCAATGGCGGCCGGTATTCCCCATCTGGATATTCGGGAATGGCGCAAGGCATACGCCTCGCTTCCGCATCTGCATTCGCTGCTGCGGGAGTTTAAAAAGCTGAAGAAAAGAGTCGAGGATATGGAGAACCGGAGCCGCTGAACCGGCGTTTTTTCTTGCCAAGCGAATCCGGCTCAATCCCCAGGCGTTTTGTGCTCCGGAGTCCCAAGCGGCCGGAGGCGCTGTAGATATTCATCGACGGCGATCGCCGCGGACACTCCGGATCCCACAGCCGTCGCCACCTGCTGAGGAAAGGCGTCGGTCACATCACCCGCCGCAAAAATCCCGGGACGGCTGGTCTCCATGGCCTTGCCCACCTTTATCTGATTCCATTCGTTCAACTCCACGAGGCCGCGGACAAATTCCGAGAGCGGATCCATTCCAATGGAAACGAAAAGCCCCTCGACATTCAATTCCGATTGGACCTGATTCCTGCGGTTGCGCAACCGCAAGGATTCGAGTTTCCCTTTTCCCCGGATCTCTTCAATCACCGAATCCCATACGATTTCGATACGAGGATTTTCGAACACTCTTTCCTGAAGGATTTTTTCGGCGCGAAACTGATCGCGCCGATGGATCAGCTTGACGATCCGGGCGAATTTCGTCAGGAAAAGCGCTTCGGTCAGCGCCCAGCTCCCTCCGCCTACGACGGCCACGACGCGATCTCGAAAAAACGCGCCGTCACAGGTCGCGCAAAAGGACACACCGTGGCCCGTCAGTTCCGCCTCTCCGGGGATCCCCAGGCGGCGATACGCCGATCCGGTGGCGATGATGATGCTTCGAGCGGCGTATTCCTGTTTTCTGGCTCGCACCAGCCACCCTTCGGTTCCCGGCTTTATTTCCATGACTTCGCTGGAAACGATCTCCGCACCGAACCTTTCCGTTTGGCGCCGAAACGATTCCATGAGCTCAAAAGGAGCGATCCCTTCGGGAAAACCGGGATAATTCTCGATAAAATCACTCATGAGAATCTGGCCTCCGGTAATTCCCCGTTCCAAAATAATGGTCCGCAGGCGGGAACGGCCCGTATAGATACCGGCAGCCAATCCGGCGGGGCCGGCGCCGATAATGATCACATCCAAAAATTGCGTCATGATCCGATTTTATAGGTGGGGGGCGATTTTTTCTTCTATCTTATTCTGGGGGAGAGCTCCGATCAGGGTTTCCTTGAGCTCTCCGCCCTTGAAAAGCAGCAGAGCCGGTATACTCATGATCCCGTAGCGGGCCGATAATGCGGCGTTTTCGTCCACGTTGACTTTCGCCACTTTCAGTTTGTCTTTCATGCTCTCGGCCATATTTTCCAAGGCCGGAGTCACCATGTGACAAGGGGCGCACCAAACCGCCCAAAAATCCACGAGAACCGGGAGATCATCCTTAAGAACTTCTTCCTCGAACGTCTTATCCGAAACATGCTTGATCAATTCAGACACTTTTGCCTCCTGTCTTATTTTTTAGCGTATTCCTGTAGATCCGCAAGTACCTCTGTGCCGCTTTCTCCCAAGAATAATTTTCATCCATTCCATTCCGGCGCACCCGCCCCCAGCTCTCCGGATGGCCGTAACAGCGAAGCCCCCGTTCAACGGCCTCCACCAACGCCTCGGACCGGTACTCACGAAAAACGAATCCATTCCCCCGCGGATGATTTGCTCCATATTCGGATACCGTCTCCTTGAGTCCCCCCGTAGCCCTTACGACGGGCACGGTGCCATATCGAAAACTGACCATCTGGTTCAATCCGCAGGGTTCTGAATATGAGGGGATCAAGCAAAAATCGATCCCCGCAAAGATCTTGTGCAGCCGTGACGGAACGCCTTCCGGCTCCCAGACCATGCGTCCTGGGTATTTTTTTCGAGCCGCTATAAGCTGTTTCTCGTAAAGGTCGTCTCCGCGTCCCATCACAACAAGCGCGACATTTTTATTCATAAGAGCATCGACGGATTCCAGTAGGATATCCACTCCCTTGTGCGAAGTCAGGTAAGAGATAAATCCAAGCAAAGGCGTCCGGGGAGCAACCTTCAACTTCAACTCCCGCTGCAAATCCCGTTTGCATAATGCTTTGCCTTTCATATCGGAGGCGCTGTAATTTTTCGATATAAAAACGTCTTTCTCCGAATTCCAGGTTTCGTAATCGATCCCGTTGCGAATGCTGAAAAGAACATTCCGACGCGGCTCCAGAATCTCCGCCATCCCGAAGCCGTGTTTCTTTGTCAGTATCTCCTGCCGATATGAAGAGCTCACCGTCGTGATGACGTCGGCCGATTTCGCGCCTGCTTTCAAAAAATTGAACCGCCCCCGCAGAGAGCCGTGTTCGTTCTGAAAAAAGTCCCAATTCAATCCGGTCAGCGCCAGGGATTCCGGAGGAAATTCTCCTTGATACGCGACATTGTGCATCGTCAAAAGGGAGGAGGTTTTCCGAAAATGGGCTTTCTGTCGGAAAAGCGTTTTCAAGAGCAGAGGGACCAAAGCCGTCGGCCAGTTGTTGCAGTGTATGATATCCGTCTCCATCCGAGCCTTTAAGAGAAATTCTAGCACGGCTCGGTTGAAAAAGATAAAGCGCTCATCATTATCCAGGTACTCGCCTTTCCCCGTGCCGTAAATGCTTTCCCGCCAATAATATTTGGGATTGTCTATGAGAAAGAGGTTGAATTTCCCCTCTTCGCTTCGAAATACCTGAGCTTTGGATTTCCCCTCGCCCAGGGGAACGGAAAGATTTTTCATCACCTGCCGGGAATCGAGCGATTCGACCCCGGGACTTCGGTACTTCGGCATAAAGAGAGATACTTCGACTCCGAGGGATGCCAGATATTTGGGTAGAGAACCGGCGACCTCGGCCAACTCTCCGGATTTGGCATAGGGGGCGGCTTCCGCTGAAATAAAGGCTACTCGAAGCTTTCCATCCATCGCGGCTTCATGATACCGTTGCCCCTGATAAAAGTCAATGTCCGCATGATTTGACCGAACCTAACCCCCGCAGTGTTCTGCTGAACTCCCGGATATCCGGAGCCGCTGCTTTCGCTATCCCCAACCCAGTTTTTCCTGCAATAGATCGAAGTAATTCCGCTTGGGAGATGAAATCAATTCGAATTTCAATTCGCTGGAACGAACCTCTACGATATCGCCTTTATGCATCTTGCCGCCGCGCTGGCCGTCCAGGGTAAGAAAGACTTCCTCTTCATCGGTATTCAAGCGGATCTTTATCCGAACCCGGGAGGATATGATCATCGGGCGAAACGTAAACGTATGCGGACAAATCGGCGTCATCACGATGCCGGGCAGGTAGGGGTGAACGATGGGGCCTCCCGCGGAAAGAGAATAAGCCGTGGATCCCGTAGGCGTGGAGATGATCAGGCCGTCAGCTCGCGATGTGGCGATCCGTTTTTCATCGATCCATATGTCCCAGTGGATCATTCGGGCCAAGGCCCCCTTATGCAGCACCATGTCGTTCAGGCAAAGATACGTTTTCTCCGAGGTTTTCACCTCGAGAAGCTGGCGCGGGCTGACGATATCTCGATTGCCGGCTAAAAAGGCGTTGATAGTCAGGAAAAGCTCCTCCCGCGGGACCTCCGTAAGAAAGCCCAGGCTTCCCAGGTTCCCCCCCAAGACCGGAATCCCGGCATGGGCGGCCAGATGGGCGATGCTCAATAAGGTCCCATCTCCACCCAGGACAACCGCCATATCCACCTGTTGAGGAATCTCCTCGCGCCGAACCGCGCCTTCCCTCTGCAGCATTTCCGCAGCGGCTTCCTCGAGCAGAACCGCAATCCCTTTTTCCTCGATGAAAGCAGTCAGTTGTACCAAAAGGTCCTGAATAGCCGGCGCATGGGGTTTGATCACGATACCGATACGCTCAATTTTCTTCATCGTGGACCGCCTCCTTTATTTTCGAGGAAACCTGCTCTACGGCGAGCTCAGTTTTCCCCTTTATCCAACACAGAAAATATTCCTGGTTTCCTTTCTGGCCCCGAACCGAAGACCGAACAACCTCTCGCACGCCGAATCCCATATCCGAAGCGGCGAGAACCGTGGTCCGCAGGACGCGTTCGCGGAGAGCGGGATCCCTTACGATCCCTTTTTTGCCGACTTCATGTCGCCCGACTTCGAACTGAGGTTTGATGAGAGACAGAAGGATCCCTTTCCCCAAAAAGCCCGCGATCGCGGGCAAAATTTTCAAAACGGAAATGAAGGACACATCCATGGTGACAAGATCCAGGCTCTCGGTAAAATCTTCCGGTTCGAGGAAGCGGGCGTTCTTTCTGATCAAAACGACGCGGGGATCGGCCCTAAGCTTGGTATCGATCTGCCGGGTGTCGACATCGACGCCAAAAACTTTCTTAGCTCCTCCCTGCAGAAGACAGTCGGTAAACCCGCCCGTGGAAACGCCCAGATCCGCCGCTACGCATCCTTTTATATCCAGGCGACACGAGGCGATCGCACCCTTTAATTTCAACCCGCCCCGGCTGACATAGGACATCCGTTCCCTGATATGGAGTATCTGATCGGCGGCGATCAGCTGTCCCGGTTTTTCAATCTTAACTTCCCGCCAGTACACTTGTCCCGCCATAATCAAAGCCTGTGCTTTTTGGCGGCTTTCCACAAGGCCGCGATCGGTTAGGACCTTGTCGGCACGCTGCTTCGGCGTTTTACGATTCGTCATTCAATTTCATCGCCACCGGCAACTCTCTCAATGCTTTAAGACCCGGTGGTCCCGGCATAGAATTCTTTTATCTGACGCACCAGCCCTTCATGGTCGAGAGAATACCGCCGTTTGATTTGACCTACCTTTCCTACGGGGCAGATCTCCCGAGGGAGTCCGATCCTTTTGAAGCGCACGTCAAATTCCCCCTGGGCATCCAGGAATTCCCTGACCGCACTACCGAAACCTCCCGCCGTCACTCCCTCTTCCAAGGTGATGATGGTGCTTCCCGGGCATGCGAAACGCCGGATTAAGTCTTCATCCAACGGAGCGACGAATCGGGCATTGGCAACCGCAAGGTCGAGGCCCTCTCCCTTGAGCGTTTCCGCCGCCCGCAGCGCCTCCGGCACCATGCTCCCCAAAGCCAGCAAAAGGTCCGTCCCCTCTTGCAGCATCTCGGCCTTTCCCAAAGGAATCGCCTTGAATTCAGGATCAAGAGGCACTCCGAGTCCCTTCCCTTTGGGGAAACGCACGGCCGTAGGATGACCATAGGAAAAGGCCGCATGCATCATATGCTGCAGCTCGTTTTCATCCTTGGGCGCCATTACGATCATGTTGGGCAAATGGCGAAGATAGACGATGTCATTGATCCCCTGATGCGTGGGCCCGTCGTCCGGAACAATTCCGGCCCGATCCAAGGCAAACAGGATCGGTACGTCCATCAGACAAACATCATGGTACATCTGATCATAAGCCCGCTGCAGAAACGTCGAATAGATGGCGACGATCGGCTTGGCTCCGCTCAAGGCCAATCCGGTTGCAAAATCCACCGCATGCTGTTCCGCGATCCCCACATCGAAAAAACGGTGCGCGAATTTCTGGGAGAACGTCTTCAAACCCGTTCCTTCCGGCATGGCCGCGGTTATCGCAACGATTTCCGGATCATTTTCCGCAAGCCTGAGCGCCGTATCACCGAAAACGGAGGAATACGTCGCCCGTTCATCCTTCACTTTAGGATTCCCGGTGGCGATTTCAAAGGGGGAAGCACTGTGAAAATGCGCCGGATTGTTCTGAGCCGGGGCATAGCCTTTTCCTTTCTTGGTGACGCAGAGGATCAGCACGGGACCGTCATATTCCTTCGCATCCTCTAAAACCTCGATCATGGAACCCAAGCTGTGTCCCTGGACCGGGCCGATATAACGGAATCCCAACTCCTCGAACAGCAGTCCCGGGAAAAACGTCTTTTTAATGACTTCCTCGATCCCCCGGGCCGCTTTGATCAGGGGTTTTCCCAAAGCCGGAATCGCCTTCAGAATGGTTTTCGCCTGATCCTTCATCCGAATATAGTGCTGTCCGGAAACCAGGTAGGAAAGGTATTTCGACAGGGCGCCGACATTGGGAGAAATCGACATTTCATTGTAATTGAGGACGACGATCATCTTTTCACGCATATGCCCGATCTGATTCAACGCCTCCCAGGCAACACCTCCGGTCAGGCTGCCGTCCCCCACCACCGCTATTACATGATGATCGCCGCCGTTCATGTCCCGCGCCGCTGACATTCCCAGCGCCGCAGACAGCGCCGTGGAAGCATGTCCGGTATTGTAGTTATCGTATTCGCTTTCCTCCCGGGACGGGAAGCCGCAAATCCCCTCATACTGCCGAAGACGGGGGAAAAGATCTCTTCTCCCGGTGATGATCTTATGGGCGTAGCACTGGTGTCCGACATCCCATATGATCTTATCCGTGGGCGCATCGAATACGCGATGTAAAGCCAGAGTTATTTCAACCACCCCGAGATTCGGGGAAAGATGACCGCCGTTTTTCGCGACGGTGCTGATAATCAGAGCGCGGATTTCCCGGGCTGCCTGGGACAGTTCCTTAAGCGAAAGGGATTTCAAATCCTGGGGCTTTTCAATGTTATCGATAATTTTTTGCGTTTTGCTCGGCATCTTATATCTCCCTCAAAAACGACCCTAGTGTACGAAGCGATTCGGTCGGCCCCGGCAGTTCTTCCAGAGCGGACATCCCCTCCCGAATAAATCTTTCCAAAAATCCCCGCGCCTTTTTTTCTCCGAAGCGGGAGACGATATTGGGCCGCGCGGACTCATCTTCCCCGGCATCCTGCCGCGCATCTTGAATATCATCCCGCACTTGAAAAGCAAGCCCGAGACGGTCGCCGAAAATTTCGATCGCCGTCATCTGTTCGGACGGAGCCTCCGCCAATAGCCCTCCCGTTCGCACGGAAAGACTGATCAAGGCTCCGGTTTTCCGGCGGATCAAATCCCACATGCTCTCTTCCGCCGCCTCCCGTGGAGAAAGAGAAATATCAAGCACCTGCCCTCCGATCATCCCATCATAGCCCGCCGCCCGGGAAAACGCCCGGATCAAATGGACCCTCCGCGGTTCGCGGTTCGGGGATAAAACGCCTTCGGTCAGCGTTTCAAAAGCCAGGGTCAGCAAGGCGTCTCCGGCCAGAAGCGCCAGAGCCTCCCCGAAAGCACGATGGCATGAGGGGAGGCCCCGCCGAAAATCATCATCATCCATGGAGGGAAGGTCGTCATGGATCAAGGAATAGTTGTGAATCAATTCAACGGACACCGCAAACGGCAGGATCTCAGCCGAGGGGACCCCGAAAGCTTCCCCCGAAGCCAGAGCCAGAAGCGGACGATATCTTTTCCCCCCGGAAAGGACGGAATGCCGCATGGCGGGAAGAAGAGGAGATGATCCTCGATTGAGGATCATTTCAAGCTCATCCTCAACGAGCCGTTTCCAGCAGGCCAGTTTGACGTTATCCTTCATGGGATATCAAAAGGGAAGGTCGCTGTTTTCACCCGAAGCATCGGGATCATCACCACGGGCGCCGTCGTTCTTTTCATCAGGAGCGAAAGGCTCGGTTTTGATGTCTTCGCCCTCTTCCTCGAGCAGAAGTTCGATTTTTTTCTCGGCGCGCTCCAGCTCCGACCGCAGAAACCGGGCCAGTTTGACCCCCCTTTCAAACAAGGCCAACGATTCATCCAGAGCCGGACCGCCCTGCTCCATTTTTTCGACGATGCCCTCCAGTTCCTTCAGAGCTTTTTCGAATTTCATCTCGGCCATAATCTTTTCTCCCTTCTTCCGGAAATGAGTCGGAATCTCCGGCTCCCGGTATTTCAATCCTCCGCGAAAGCCCCTTTCCCCGGGGATTCCTCACGCAATCCACGGATGCGATCCTCCACGGAAGTCCGCAGGTTTATGTCGCGGATCATTCCCGTAAATTCTCCTCGCGCAAAGGAAACGACGATTTCATCTTCGGCTTTCAATCCCTCCACCTCATGGATGGCTCTTTTCCCTTCCTTCGTCCAGCAGATCGCATATCCCTTTTTCAATACGTTCAAAGGACTCATCGCGTGCAGCCCCGCGGAAAGACGCTCCCACTCCGCCTGCCTCCGCTGCCTCATCGTCCGCTCTGCATGGATCATTTTCTCCGCCATAAGGGCGGCCCTTGCTCTAGTTTCAGATATATCCTTCCTGTCTTGTAAAATGATTTTCCTGGCTCGGGTCTCCAAATCATCCACTTTCTGCATTTGATTCAGAATCCGCACCTTGAGGTTTTGGAATGCCTGGTGATGTATAAGACCGAAGACCAGCTGTCGCTGGTTTTGTACCGCGAAGCGGGTATGATGCTCCAGCCGCTTGACGAGGGCCTCGATCTTTTCCCGAAAAGCGCCCTCCTTTTCAACAACCAGCTCAGCGGCGGCGGTAGGGGTGGCGGCCCGAACGTCGGCGACGAAATCCGAGATGGTGAAATCGACTTCATGTCCTACGGCGGAGATGACCGGTACCGGACAACGATGGATGGCCCGTGCCAATCTTTCATCATTGAACGCCCAGAGATCCTCCATGGAACCTCCTCCTCGGCCCACGATGACGGCGTCCATATCGGCGATTCGGCTGAGCGTTTCCACCCCCCGGATGATTTCTTCCGCGGCGCCTTCCCCCTGAACTTTTGCCGGAAAGACGATGACGTGAAGGCGGGCGAAGCGCCGCTCCAAAGTCCGCAGGATATCGATGATCGCCGCGCCGCGAGGAGATGTCACGATCCCGATTTTCCGGGGAAGCAAGGGCAGGGGTTTTTTGATCTCCGGGTCGAACAGGCCTTCTTTCCGCAGCTTCGCTTTGAGCTGGTCGAATGCCAACTGAAGAGCACCTTTGCCTTTGGGTTCGATACGATCCACGAGAAGTTGATATTCTCCCCGGGGCTCATATACATTGATCCGTCCGATGCAGATGACCTGAAGCCCGTTTTCCAAACGAAAGGGAATTTTCCGCGCCGCCGGTCGAAACATAACGACACGAATTTGGCTCTTTTCGTCCTTGAGCGTCATGTAGACATGACCCGACTGATGGAGGTGGAAATTGGATACCTCTCCCTCCACCGCCACGCCGGGAAAAGCTCTCTCCAGTTGCTGCCGGATCAGACTCGTGATCTCGGATACGGAATAGATCTTAGCCGCTGAAGCGGATTCATGATTGATCAACGCTTTCCTCGATGATGGTATCGCTTTGGATATGGAGAGCCCTGCCGTTGCGTGGATCGATGGTGATGCACACGGTCGAACACGCACCTCTTTCCCGAGCAGGTTCAAAACGCTGAGGGCGGGATGAAAGGAATCGCATCACGGCCTGGTCTCTCCGGATACCGATTACGGAATCATATCCGCCCACCATGCCCACATCCGACATATAAGCCGTTCCTTCGGGAAGGATCCTCGTATCGGCAGTCGGGACATGCGTGTGGGTACCCAGTACGGCGGAAACCCGGCCGTCCAGATACCAGCCCAAGGCCTGTTTCTCTGAGGTGGCTTCAGCATGGAAGTCGACCAGAATGACCGGCGTGATCTTTCTCAACGCTTCAATTTCCCGATCGGCGGCCCTAAAAGGACAATCGATCGGTTCCATGAACACTCTTCCCTGCAGATTGATCACCCCGATCTTGAAGTCATCCTTTTCCGTCCACACGCAAGAGCCTTTTCCGGGATTATCCTGCGGATAATTGGCGGGACGCAGCAGATAACGTTCGCGACTCAAATAATCCAGCGCCTCTTTTTTATCCCAAATATGGTTTCCCGACGTGATCACATCCACGTGAGAGAAGAGCTCCTGAGCGATTTTCTCCGTGATCCCGATCCCGCCGGCGGCGTTTTCACCATTGGCTATGATCATGTCAGGGGCGAATTTCTTTTTCAATCCGGGGAAAAATTTTCGGAGCACACGACGCCCCGGTCGTCCGATGATATCACCGACAAACAGAATTCTTAATCTATCTGGCATACTCGACCGCTCTCATTTCACGAATAACCGTAACCTTGATCTGTCCCGGATAATCCAATTCACCTTTGATTTTTTGAGCAATATCCTTCGCGATCAATGAGGCTCGATCATCCGATATCTTCTGGCTTTCGACAATAATTCGGATCTCTCTCCCGGCTTGAAGAGCGAATGCCTTGGCCACACCCTCGAAAGATTTTGCTATCTCTTCCAGCTTCTGCAGCCGCTTGATATACGTTTCCAGGAGTTCACGTCGGGCTCCGGGTCTGGCCGCGGACAAAGTGTCCGCGGACTGAACGAGAACCGCCTCCACGGAGGGAAAATCGATGTCGCGATGATGAGACGCGATCGCTTGGTAAACGGGTTCGGTTTCTCCATATTTTCTGGTCAGCTCCACACTCAATTCGGTATGGGTTCCCTCGACCTCACGGTCTACGGCCTTCCCGATATCGTGCAGCAGACCGGCGCGCAGGGCCACATTGACATTCGCTCCCAGTTCCCGGGCCATCAAGGCCGAAAGGGATGCGACTTCCTTGGAATGCTGCAAAACATTCTGTCCATAGCTGGTCCGATATCTCAGTTTTCCCAGAAGTTTGATGAGCTCGGGATGAATATCCTGGATGCGCAGATCCAGCACCGCGGTTTCACCTTCCTGCTTCATCTTCTCTTCCAACTCCGCCTTGACCGTTTCCACAACCTCTTCTATTCGGGCGGGATGAATCCGACCATCCTGCACCAGCTTTTCAATCGAAAGCCGCGCCATTTCCCTGCGGACGGGATCGAAACTGGACAAGATAACGGCTTCAGGCGTGTCATCGACGATGATGTCGACTCCGGTCGCCAATTCAAGCGCCCGGATATTACGCCCTTCTCTTCCTATGATGCGTCCTTTCATATCGTCGGATGGAAGATCGACGACCGAGACCGTGGTTTCAACGACGTGTTCGGCGGCGGATCTCTGGATCGCCTGACTTATGATATCCCGAGCCATCATCTGACTTTTGGATTTTGTCTCTTCTTCGATTTTCCTTACCGTTTGCACCGCTTCCAGTTTGGCTTCGTCTTCAATCCTTCGCTGCAGTTCTCTTTTCGCCTCCTCCTGAGTGGTGTTGGCGATCCGTTCCAATTCCTGCAGTGCCTGTCTGATCAATTCGTCTCGTTTTCTTTCTTTCTCCTGCAGCTCCTTTTCCCGTGAATACAGGCGCTGCTCTTTGCGGGAAAACTCCCGCTCTTTTCTTTCCATCGACTGGGATTTACGCTCCAGGTTTTCTTCCTTGTTGACCAGACGGCGTTCCATCTCATTGAACTTACGCCGCCGGTCTTGTGTCTGGCGCTCAAAATCCGATTTCAGGTTCAGGTATTTTTCTTTGGCTTCAATCGACGCTTCGCGTCTGATTTTCTCTGCTTCTTCCTTGGATTTGTCTATAATTTGCTGGGCTTCTTGCTGAGCTTTAAATATCGCCCGCGTTCCCGCGGACCGTTTGATCGAAATGTAAATCAAAAACCCAAATAGCAAACCGAGGACGATAGCAACGATCCATACGGTTAAAGTCACTTTGGTCACCTCCTAAAAGAGATTCAAAGGAGAGGATGACCCGGAGGGCTATGACGTCTTCACTCTTTTCGTATCAGGTACCAATCGTGCAAACATGTCAAAGAAAACGATGAGCCTTCCGGTTTCAACTCCATTCCCGGATCTCGCCAGACTATGGAATTTCGATCCGCGGCTCCGTTCTTTGACCCTCTGTTCTCCAATTTATTTCGTCACTTCTTCAAGATTCTTGTATGTATTCCCATCTCGTTCGAGATGGACCTCCAATCGTTCGAATTCATCCTCCATATGCCCTATCACTTCACTGAATTGACCCAATTTCTTCTGGCACAAAAAAAACTCATCGGCGATATTCAATGCCGCTAAAACCGCTATTTTTATGGTATCCGCCGATTTTGATTTCACGCCTACTTCACGCATCTTCTGGTCAACATAGGAAGTAAGATGGCTTATATACTTCTCATCCTCTTCTCCTTTAACTCTTATTCTATATTTCTGTCCGTAAATCTCGATTTCGATGATTTTATTGATCATATTTCAAGCTTGTCGATCTGATTGATGATCGTATCGATCTTCCCCCTGATAACCTCCCTTTCCTTTTCGTATTTTTTCAGGTTTTCATCCAGCTGCCCGACCTTCTTCGTCTGCTCGGTAAGCGTCTTGTGTTCTTGCTTCAACGTCTTGATCTGCTGTTTCAACTTGCCGTTTTCATCCGTCAATGTATTTATATAGTCGACAATCCGGGTGATCTTCCCCTCTAAAATTTTAATTCTTTCAATTTCACTTGTCAATTCCCCCTCCTTCTCTCATTTGAAAATCAAACGTCGATTTAAAAGTCTTCACAATTTTAGCGAGAAAGCCGTCCACTTCCTCGGTCAAGAGCGTCCTCTGGGGATGCGCAAAAACAAAACGGAATGAAAAACTCATTTTCCCCGAAGGAATACGTTTCCCTGAAAATCGATCGTAAAGATCGAATGATTTCAAGAACGGCAAGGAAAGTCTTTCCACCGCCTCCTTGATTTCCTAAAAATCAATATTTTCGCTCCCCAGAAGAGAAACGTCCCGGATGACGCTAGGATATTTCACCACAGGCTCCAGGTTGAAAGGTTGCGGTTGTTTTGCCAGAAGGGCGGTCAGGTTCAGCTCCGCCCCCCATATTTCCTCTCTCAAGGAAAAGGACTCGCATAGACTTTGATTCAACATCCCAAGGGTTCCAATCTCTTCTCCCTTAACTAAAACCGACAGACAGAAATCTTTCTCATATCGTGAGTGATCACGCTTGAGAAACGAGACCGGCTCATACCTTAGGTGGAACAGGATATCTTCACACACTCCCTTTAAATGAAAAAAATCCGCGCGTTCGGGACGGACCTGCCAATTTTGAATCCCCTGCAAACCCGAGATGACAAGTCCCAAGGACAGGAGTTCCTTGGCCTGATCGTCCTCCCAAAAATGGACCTTCCCGATTTCGAAGAGAGAGATCCCTTGCGCCCCTCGATTAAGATTCCACTCGGCGTTTTCCAACAATCCATTGAGCACAGTCGTTTTTAAAACCGAACTTCGTGCGGAGATAGGATTTAGAATCTCGATCACCTTTTGCTTCGGATGATTGGGGGATTCCCTTTCCTCGCTTGAGAACGCTCCGTTGACAACCTCGTCAAATCCCGAATGGAACAGACTCCTTCGCATATGTTCGAGGAGGCACCGTTGTGGAGAAAAGGCTGGCTCCAAGCCCGACATCGGAGGCAGGGTGGACGGGATCTTGTCATAGCCGTGGAAACGAGCGACTTCTTCTATAAGATCCACTTCCCTTTCGATATCAACACGATAGGTCGGCACACTCACCTGCCAACCTCCTTGCTGCCGGACGCTCAATTCAAATCCCAGGCGAGCGAGCGTCTTTTCGATGAACTCTTCCTTTACGTCCGTTGCCAGCAGTTCCTTAATCCTATGCCGGCGGAGAACGACCGTTCTTTTCTTGACGGGTTTGGGATAGATGTCGATCATCCCTTTCGCGGCCGCTCCTCCCATTTGAGTCAGCAGAGAAGCCGCGATCGATGCGGCTTTGGGAGCGAAGGAGACATCCACACCTCTTTCGAAACGAAAAGCCGCTTCCGTTTGGATTCCGAATTTCCTGAGCGCCGTACGAATAGGGACGGGATGGAAGATCGCGCTTTCAATCATAACATTCCGCGTAATACCGGTTATCGATGCATCTTGTCCTCCGATGACCCCCGCCAACGCCGTGGGTTTTTCATCATCGGCGATCACAAGGCAGTCCGGAGCAAGGACGAGCTCTCCGCCTTCGAGGATTCGGATCTTTTCTCCCTTCTTGGCTTTGCGCACAATGATCTTGCTCCCGGAAATCCGATCGAAGTCAAAGGCGTGAAGAGGCTGTGCCGTGGCGAAGAGAACATATTGGGTCACATCGACGACATTGTTGACCGGGTTCAATCCCAAGGCGCGGAGTCGAACCTGAAGCCATTCCGGAGAAGGCTCCACCTCGACATCCCTTATAACCACCGCGCAGTAGCGCGGACACATTTCATCATCCCAGATCTGGACATCGATCAGATGATCGACCGGAACGTCGGCTTCCGTCAAGGTACCGTTGTTTCCCTTCAAAGACAGGCCGTGAATCGCGGCTAATTCCCGCGCCACCCCCAAATGTCCCAGGACATCGGGCCGATTGGGCGGGGGCTCGATCTCTAGTATCGTTCCGTATTCGTTTTCGCTTTTTCCCGAAACCATGAGACCGATACGATCTAGATCCTCGACGAGGCACGACATCGGCACATCCAAATCGATGTAATCCTTCAACCAATCGACGATTATCTTCATTTGCTTAGAAACTGACGAAGGAACCGAAGGTCGTTTTCATAGAAAGTCCTCGCATCCAGCACGCCATAGGTCACCATAGCGATCCGATCGACATTCAAACCGAAGGCGAATCCTGAATATTTTTCAGGATCGATGCTGACATTTTTAAAAACTTGAGGATCGACCATTCCCGCAGCCAGGATGTCAATCCATCCGCCGCCGCGACAGAACCGGCAATCGTTCTGTTCACCGCCGCAGGTCGGGCACCGGAGATCGAAGGCCACCGAAGGTTCGGTGAAAGGAGAGAAACCGGGCCGCAGCCTGTACTGACTCTTTTCATGGAACAATGCCTTCAGAAAATATTCCAGGGTTCCTTTCAGATGGGCGAACGTGATCCCGTAATCCACAACCAGCCCTTCAAGCTGGAAAAACGCGGGCGTGTGGGTGGAATCGGGCGTTTCTTTGCGAAAGACCCTTCCCGGAGTGATGATCCTGATGGGAGGGCGTTTTTTTTCCATAATCCGGATATGGACCGGTGAGGTATGGGTACGAAGCAGGAGATCGTCCGTAATGTGAAAAACCCCCCACGTATCCCTGGAAGGATGAAGGGGAGGGAAATTCAGAGCCTCGAAATTATAATAATCATTTTCAATCTCCGGCCCGTCTTCAATGGAAAATCCCATTCGCAGAAAAACACATTCGATCTCCTCCCGAAAGATTCGGAGAGGATGGGGAGCCCCCCAATAAGTCCTTTTCCCGGGAAGCGTGAGATCGACGACACTCCCCGGCACGGGGGGGGTATTCAGTTTTTGGTGCAGTTTTCGCAGCGATCGGTTGATGTGCGCTTTCAGCTGATTGAGTTTTTTTCCCGCTTCCGGTTTTTCTTCGGGAGAAAGCGCCTTCAGGTCATCAAACAGCTCCTGGATGTATCCTTTGCTGCGGCTCAGATAGAGATTACGGAGTTCCTGCAGGTCCTCCAAAGTCTTTGCGTTGAAACCATCTTCATCGAACTTGCGGCGCAGACCCTCGATCTTGGTTTTTATTTCATGCATCAGGATTATGAAGCCGTACCCTCTGCGCTCACGCTCTTGGCTTTCTCCACGATCCGCGAAAACGTTTTCGGCGCCGTCACGGCCAGGTCGGCCAAGACCTTGCGATCAAGCTCGATCTGCAGGACTTTGAGTCCATGAATAAAACGGCTGTAGGAAAGCCCGTTATTCAAAGAGGCCGCTTTGATCCGCTGGATCCAGAGACGTCTGAAATCCCGCTTCCGAGTTCGGCGATCCCGGTAGGAATACTGAAGCCCTCGCTCGACCGCTTCTTTTGCAGTACGGTAATTATGGCTTCGTGCGCCCCAATATCCTTTAGCTAATTTTAAAATTTTCGCTCTACGATTTCTTTTCTTGGTTCCTCTTTTTACTCGCGGCATATTATTCTCCTTTTGTCGTCCTTGCTTCTCTCGGGGGGCCGCCTGAGGAAGACGCGGGGGATTCCCGCCGTCGGCCGTCTCTACGCCGCTTCAGAGTAGGAATCAAACCATCAACCGTCATTACGGCGAGACGATTCCTCCCCCAAAAGGCATGACCGCATTTCCCCGAAAAACGAATGTCGGCGGCTTACTAAAAGTCGTAAGGAAGCATGCGTTTCACCCGATTCATATCGGCATCACTGAGCAGATCGCTCTTCCTCAAGTTTCTTTTTCTTTTTGGTGATTTTTTGGTGAGAATGTGACTTTTGTAAGCTTTATGATGAACGACTTTCTTTTTCCCGGTCACTTTGAACCTTTTTTGGGCGCCCTTGTGGGTTTTTAATTTTGGCATCTTTTTCTCCTGTCTTGGTGGGACTCACTAAGGCCGAAACGGCCCAAGGCTGAGTGCGAATATTTCCATCGCGTTGCCCAAGGTCCTGCACATCCGTGAAAACCCTATCCAGAATGATCCTCGCCAACTCCGGTTTGGCTTTCTCCCGGCCCCGAAGCATGACGGTGATCTTGACTTTGTTTCCTTCCTTTAAAAAACGCTGAACGTGACGCATCTTGAAATTATAATCATGGATGCTGATTTTCGGCCTGAATTTTATCTCCTTGACCTGGATTTGCTTCTGGTGCTTCTTGGCTTCGTGGGCTTTTTTATGTAATTCATACAGAAATTTTCCATAATCCATAATGCGGCAAACAGGAGGCACAGCCTGAGGCGCCACTTCCACGAGATCCATACTTTTCTCGCTGGCTAGGGCGAGGGCTTCATCCAGAGAGAGGATTCCGAGCTGGTTTTTATCTTCATCGATAATCCTGACCTCTTTAGCCCGTATCATTTCATTGATCCGGTGCGGTTTTTCCTTCCTCTTTCCGGGGTAGTATGTACGTCTTCTAATGATTTGCCTCCTTTAAAAATCGGTACTTATCTCTTTATTTTCTATGAATTTCTTTACTTTTTCAAGAAATTCATCGATATCCCATTCACCTTTGTCTCCCTGGGTATGAACCCGAAGGGAAACGCTCTGTTTTTCAAGTTCCTTATCTCCCAGGATCAGGATGAGTGGTACTTTGTGCTTCTCCGCGTCACGGATCTTGTAGCCCATCTTTTCCCGTCGTTCATCAACGGCGGTGCGCAGTCCGTTTTCCTTGAACCGTTTTTCCAAAGAACGTGCGTATTCCACATGCCGGTCCGCAATCGGAATGATATTCACCTGTACAGGGGCCAGCCAGAGGGGAAAATTCCCGTTATAATGTTCGATCAGAATCCCGAAAAACCTTTCCAGCGATCCGAGCAGAGCCCGATGGATCATAAAAGGCCGATGCGGATTGCCGTCTTCTCCGATATAATTCAAATCGAAACGCTCAGCCAGGTTGAAATCGAGCTGGATGGTGGTGCACTGCCAGGAACGCTGGAGAGCGTCCTTGATTTTAATGTCGATCTTGGGCCCGTAGAAAACACCTTCTCCGGGATCGATCCTGTATTCCATTTCTTCCTTCCGCAGTGCGGCTTTCAAGCTGCTCGTGGCCATATTCCAGCCTTCCTCCCCCCCGCAGTGTTTATCCGGGCAGGTGGAAAGATAGACATCAAATTCATAAAATCCAAACAGGTTCAAGAGACGGCGGGCCAGCGCGATGGCGCGCCGGATCTCGGTTTCCAGCTGATCCTCCCGGCAAAAGATATGGGCGTCATCCTGAGTGAAACCGCGCACCCTCAGAAGTCCGTGTAAAACTCCGCTGCGCTCGAATCGATAAACCGTTCCCAGTTCCGCCCAACGCATCGGAAGTTCACGATAACTGCGCTGACGGGAATTGTATACCATGATGTGAAAAGGACAGTTCATGGGTTTCAGCTGATATTCGACTCCGTCACGCTCGAACGCGGGATACAAAGCGTCATAATACTCGACATGCCCGCTCTGCCTCCAAACATCCAGTTTTGCGACATGAGGAGAATACAGCAGGTCATATCCATCCTTGAAATGTTCCTCGCGCCAAGTGTCCTCGATCACTTTACGGATCGCTCCTCCTTTCGGATGCCAGAGAATCAATCCGCCCCCCAGCTTCTCGTTGAAGCTGAACAAGTCCAGTTCCTGTCCCAGCTTGCGATGGTCCCGCTTCTTCGCTTCCTCGAGGAGATGCAGATAGCCTTTCAGATCTTCTGCGGTCAGGAAGGCCGTTCCGTATATCCGCTGAAGCTGCGGGCCTTCCTCATCGCCTTTCCAATAGGCCCCGGAAACCGACAGCAGCTTAAAATGTTTGATCATGCCCGTGGATACAAGGTGGGGCCCCAGGCAAAAATCCATGAATTCTCCTTGGCGGTAACAGCTGACTTCATCCCCGCCCTTTTCCCGGACCAACTCCACTTTAAGATGCTGGTTCTGTTCGGCGAAACGTTTCACCGCCTCGGCTTTGGTCAGCATGATCCGCTCAAGCGGAATATCTTCACGAGCCAGCTCGCGCATTTTCATCTCGATGGTTTTAAGATCTTCTGGCGTAAAAGGCGTTTCGCGCAAAAAATCGTAATAAAATCCGTTTTCCACCGCCGGGCCGATGCCGACCTGCACATCGGGATAGAGCATAAGCACGGCGTGCGCCAATAAATGAGCGGCGCTGTGGCGGAGGGTGTCTAAGGCTTCAGCCGTCGGCTGGGTATCCATCATCGCTTACCGTTCCTAATTATAATAATAATGCGGGAAAATATCTTGCGAAAAAAAGGGGATCCAGAACAATCAACCCTTTTGACTTCTAATTTTAAGGTCGCTCCTCGGTTATATGGTAGGCGCGGAGGGGATCGAACCCTCGGCCTCTTCCGCGTCAAGGAAGCACTCTTCCACTGAGCTACGCGCCTAGTTTTAAAGCCTATATATATTAAAGCTTTCGGATTTGACTGTCAACCTCTTTCCACGCCGGGACCGTTCCCCCCGTTACATCCCAACACCCCTGTATTGAAAGCACTTCGGGAACGGGCTTACAGATATACCACCTCGGCCTCCCGCGTCCGCGGATCAAACAGCGCGACACTGCTTCTCCCGGAAACCCACCCCCCGGTTTCGCCGGGGTTCAGGATCAGGCCGTCCCCCGTCCCACGCACCTCCGGTCGATGCGTATGTCCGAAGATATAGACATCAACGCTTTCTTTTCTCCCGGAGACCGGAATATGTGAAAGCAAAAAACGCACATCGTACAGAGTAAAAAAGAAGGGAGCGGCACGGATTTCCCCAAATGGAAGCAGCGCATTTTCCAGCCCCGTCCTCTCGCCATCGCAGTTCCCATACACGGCCTTGACGGGACAATCCAGCCCCTCCAGCTCACGGGCGGCGAACGGGGCGACGAAATCGCCGGCGTGGATCACGAAACGGCATCCAGATCCCCTGAAAAACCTGACGGCCCGCCTAACGGCATCCAGGTTGTCGTGGGAATCAGACATCACGCCGATCATGTTTGGCTCGCAGGAAATCGAAGCCTTATTTTAAGCTTTCCCTTAACGGTTGTCCACCTGGATTTAAATCCTTTCCCAAACCGATTGAAATCCGTTTTTTCCCATTATTCAAATCGATGAAAATTTGTGATAAACCCCCAGTTGCATTAAAAGGAGGGCTGTATTATACTTACTCCTTCAAATTTCGACGAATTTTGTTTAGATTTTATAATTTACACAAATGGAGAGTAAACATGAGAAAAGCCATTATCATGGGAGCTGCGGGAAGAGATTTTCACAACTTCAACACATATTTCAGAAAAAACGCCGACTATAAAGTCATCGCTTTCACGGCAACTCAAATTCCGGATATCGAAGGCCGCAAATACCCTGCGGTTTTAGCGGGCGAACTCTATCCGGAAGGAATACCGATCCATGCGGAATCCGAATTGGTGAAGCTTATCGAGGATAACGATGTTGCGGAGGTTTTCTTTTCCTACAGCGACACCCCCCACGAATACGTCATGCATAAGGCTTCTGAAGTGCAGGCGGCCGGAGCGACATTCACTCTGCTGGGACCCAATGACACGATGATCGCTTCCAAGCGTCCCGTCATCTCCGTTTGCGCCACCCGTACCGGGTGCGGCAAAAGCCAAACCAGCCGTAAAATCGCCCTGATGCTGCAAGCCATGGGGAAAAAAGTAGTGGCGATCCGTCACCCCATGCCCTACGGCGACCTGGCGGCGCAGGCCGTTCAGCGGTTCGGCTCCTATGACGACATGATCAAACATAAATGCACCATCGAGGAGATGGAAGAATACGAACCTCACGTCCAAGCGGGAATCGTCATCTACGCCGGAGTGGATTACGGCGCCATCCTGGCACAGGCCGAGGAAGAGGCGGACATTATCCTCTGGGACGGAGGCAACAACGATATCCCCTTCTATCACTCCGACCTTGAAATCGTCGTCGTCGATCCTCACCGGCCCGGACACGAGCTCGTTTACTATCCCGGTGAAACGAATTTCCGGCGCGCCGACGTTCTGGTCATCAACAAAATGGATACCGCTGATGCCGCCAATGTGGAGGTGATCATGGAAAACGTCAAAAAATTCAATCCTACCGCTACCGTGATCAAGGCCAACTCCCCCATCAATGTCGTCAACGGAGAATCCATTAGAGGAAAATCCGTTTTGGTGATCGAAGACGGCCCCACCCTGACTCACGGAGGAATGACCTACGGAGCGGGGATCGTTGCCGCCAAGCAATACGGCGCCGGCAAGATCATCGATCCAAGACCTTTCGCCGTCGGCAGCATCCGGGGCACCTTCGAAAAATACGGACATCTGGATCAAGTCCTGCCCGCCATGGGATACGGCCCGACCCAGACAAAGGAATTGGAAGAAACAATCAATCGTATCGACTGCGACGTCATCGTCAGCGGAACCCCCATCGACCTGGCCAAGCTGGTTAAGACTTCAAAACCCATGCTGCGTGTCACTTACGATCTGGAAGAAATCGGCACCCCTGATTTGCAGGAGGTTCTTAAGGACTTCTAATGAAGAACAAAATCGCCGTGATCGCATTTGGCGGAAACGCCATCCTCCCCGGAACTCAACGCGGGCTGCAGCGGGAACAGATGTTGAACGCCCAAAAAGCCGCCGAATTGATGATCCATGTCGTAAAAAAGGGATTTGACCTGATCCTCGTACACGGCAACGGCCCCCAGGTGGGGAATTTGTTGATACAGATGGAAGAAGCAATCAACAAGATTCCCCCCTTTTCCCTGGAGGTCTGCGACGCCATGACCGAGGGCAGTATGGGATATATGCTTGAGCGGGCTCTTGTCAACGAACTGCGCAAAAGCTCAGTCGACAAGGAAGTCGCCACTCTGATCACTCAGGTCGTCGTGGACAAAGAAGATCCCGCTTTTGAAAATCCCACCAAGCCCGTCGGCCCCTTCTACTCCAAATATAGATCCCAGATGCTGGTTCGGGAAAAGAAGTGGGTCATGGTCGAAGACTCCGGACGGGGATATCGAAAGGTCGTTCCTTCCCCCCGGCCTATCGACATCGTACCGAAAACCATCCTGAACGACCTGGTGCGTTCCGGAAAAATCGTGATCGCCGCCGGAGGCGGCGGCATTCCGGTGATCATCAACAGCCGGGGATTGTTCCAAGGGGTCGAAGCGGTCATCGACAAAGATTACGCCGCCAGTCTCATCGCGCGGGAAACCAAGGTGGATCTTTTCGTGATATTGACCAACGTACCCCGTGTCTGCATCAATTTCAATACCCCGGAAGAAAAACAGATTCCCGTGATGACCGTCGACGAAGCCCAAAAGCATCTGGCCGACGGTCAGTTCCCTCCGGGGTCCATGGGACCCAAAATCAGGGCCGCCATTGAGTACATTCAAAGTGGAGGAAAGGAAGTCTTGATCACATCCGCCAATCATCTGAGGGCGGCCTTGATCAACCGATCCGGAACCAAGATCATTCCCTAGGCAGCCATGATAATCACAAAAAAAGATTTTCTCTCACTCGATGAGCTGTCGGCTTACGAATTCAGCGAGTTGATGAGCTTTATCGCCAAAGTGAAAGCCAAACCGCAGAGCTATCGCAAGGGGCTGCAGAATCGGATTCTGGCCATGATCTTCCAAAATCCCTCCCTGCGAACACGCATGGCCTTTGAAATCGGCGTCCTTCAGCTGGGAGGAAATGCGGTATTTATCAATCCCTCCGATATCCAGATGGGAACCAGGGAATCCATCACGGACATGGGTAAAAACCTTGAGCGTTGGGTTGACGGAATCGTGCTCAGAACCAATGAACATCAAACCGTTGTTGACCTTGCGGCCGCCACCGAAATTCCCGTTATCAATGCCCAAACGGATCTGCATCACCCCTGTCAAACCGCCGCAGATTTTTTCACGCTGTTGGAAAAAAAGGAGCACCTGGCAGGTCTCTCGCTGGCTTGGGTGGGAGGCGGAAGCGGGATCTGCGAAAACCTGATCCTGGCCGCCTCCAAATGCGGCTGCCATCTGTCCGTGGCGACCCCGCCCGGACACGATCCGGACCCCGAGATCATTGAGCGCGCTCAAAAACATGGAAAGGAAACGGAGGCCGAGTTTTCTTTTTCCCACGATCCGGCCGCGGCGGTCCGGGAGGCCGACGCGGTATACACGGATTCCTGGCCCCCCCCGGAGAAAGAAGAGGAAAGGGAAGCGCTCCGAAAAGTCTTTGCTCCCTACCGAGTCGACGGCGATCTCATGGCCAAGGCGAAGCCGGACGCGCTCTTCATGCACGGTCTTCCAGTAAGGCGGGGAGAAGAAGTAACGGATGAAGTCATCGATTCCAAACAGTCCATCGTATACGACCAAGCGGAAAACAGACTTCATATTCAAAAAGCAATCATGTTATTATTATTAGGGAATAGAAAATAAGCATGGACAAAGCAAACGAAAACACCGAGATCACAGCCAAAGACCTCAAGTTCATCGAAGAATCCCTGAAACAGAATATTCAGCCGTTCACGTTGGATGAGCTGACCAAGAAACTGGCCTATCAAAAAACATCCAGCCAGCTCAGCCAAGAAGTAAAGATATATACCCCCAACGGCAAATACGAAATCGGAGACCTTATCTGCAAAGAATACGACGAGTCGCTGACGGTCAGCAGCAAAGGCGTTGAAGATTTCAAGGGAAGCATCGTGCTGAAAGTCGTCGGCAAAGTCTCCTATGAAGGATTCAGCTACGAGATGTTGGAAGTCGATTATACGGGGGGAGGGACCTTCCGCAAATATATCGACTACATGAAAAAGACAAAGACACAGGTCCTGCTTCCCAGCAACTTCGAAAATCGCGCGGAAAAACCCGCTATGCTGAAAAAAGAAGACGACCCAAGACTCAAAGAACTTCCCATGACCGATAAGGACTTTAAGATCCTGGGAAAAAACCTCAAGCAGGCGATGTCCAAATCGGAAGTGTTTTTCTGCTGGAATGAGTTCTGGCAGCTCGTAAAAAATCAAGTGAAGATCCCGAAAACCAAAATGAAAGACATCGAGTCCAGTATCGTGGAAAGCGGACGTTCCGCCCCCACCTCCGAACTGGTGTCTCGATTCTTCAATATCCCCCCTGAAGACGATCGCTTCGCCTTGACCTGTCTCAGTCTCAACGCTCATTTGGAAAAACATTTCCGCAAGAGCTTCATTGTCGTCTCTCCGCTTGGCTGGGGTAAATGGATTCACAAGAAAACTCTTGAAGGTTTTTTGAAAAACATTTCAATCTCCTCTCCCAAGGCAAAGATTCCAAAATTCGAAGAAGAATCCAAAGACGGCATCTCTCCGACTCCGGAATTTCCTCTCAAGGTCTATCTGACCTGGAGAGAAATCCATTCCGGCGGGATCAAAATCCCAGCCGCACTCAACCGTGAATTTTCGCGTTCCAAGGAATACATCTTTATCGATGACGACGATAAAAAGGAATATACTCTGTATTACTACCCCAATCAGGCCGTTTTTCTTGGTATGAATGAATACTACCGGAAGAATAATATCCCCCAGGGAGCGAGTTTGAGCCTCGAAAGACTCGATAAAACACGGATTGTCTTTTGCCTGAAAAAGGCCAAGAAGAAACAATCCGTTCCCATGGTCACCTATAACGAAAAAAAAGATGTATTCATTCCCTCCGCAAAAGACGCAACGACCCCCTCCATGCCCAACAAGATCATGCATCTGGATAGAGAAACCCTGACGCGTTTATCCGAGCTTTCCTCTCGACAGGAAGACCTGGATTTGCGTGAGCTGCTTACACTGGTTTTCAAGTCTTTCGGACTCGAGGGTGAAGGTCTCTCTTTACATTACCTCAGAGCGTTTCATCTTGCGGACATGATCAAACACACAACACTGGAAGATGTAGAAAAGACGCTGCTTTCTTCGCCTGAGTTTTCGGCTTCCGAACGCAATATCGGCATTTTCCTCTACCATGAAAAGATAAAAACCGAGGAAGAGATACAGCCGGAAGAAGAAGACCTGGAAATCCCGGTCGATATTTTCGAACCCTCGTTTGAGAAGGATGAACCCCTGCCAGAAATCGGAACCGTCGGGGAAATCGACGTCCCCGATCTGCTTGAAGAGATCGTCCCCGAAGAACCGGAACCCCCGGCTCGGGAGATCATCGCTGAAGAGCCGAAACCCGAGGAACCGCTTCCAGATGAAACCAAGCCTGAAAAACCCGCGCCAGAACCTGAAAAAGCCAAAGAAGGCCAGCCCAAAAAAGAAGTCAAGAAGAAAAAGCGCCGCATGAAAATCGAGGGAGAAGCGGCCCCCAAACGAAGAAAAGGCGAGAAAAAATTCATTGAGGAACGGATTGAATTGGAAGAGTCCGAAATGGAAGCGCTGTTCGCCGTCAAAGCGGAAGATAAAAAAGAAGAAATCGAGATTCCCACCCCGAAGGTGAAGAAGGAAAAAGCAAAAAAAGAAACCTTCAAACCTCAGGAAACGGAAGCACCTCTATCCGGAATCTTTGCGGAAAAGTTGAAATCCGCCCTGGACCAGAAAAAGGGAAAAACTAAAACCGCGAAAACCGCGGAGAAAACGAAAAAGAAATAGCGGACGATATCACATCGGGTTGATTCCTCGGGAAAGGAATCGTTTTATGGCGTCATTGAAGATCCTGACCGAAAAAGACATACTGCCGTTGATCGGCATGGATCGCATCATGAGCACGGTTCGGGATATTTATATGGACCTGTCCAAAAACAGGATCCTGGTCCCGCAGCGGCTTCATCTTCCCGTTGAAGAGGTCGACGGCGTAACGCTGTTCATGCCGGCCTATTCGCCAAAACGTAAAGCCCTAGGAACCAAGATCGTCTCCGTGTTCCCCCGCAATTCCGATTTCGGGACGCCCACCATCCACGCGGTTGTCCTGCTTCTGGACGCTGCGACCGGACGGCCCTCCGCCCTGCTGGACGGAACCCAGCTGACCGCTCTCCGCACCGGTGCGGCTTCCGGAGTCGCCACTTCACTCCTTTCCCGGCCGGATGCCGAAACCGCCGCTGTCCTTGGGGCGGGGATCCAGGGTCGAACCCAGCTTCTTGCCGTCAGCCACGCAAGACGCCTGCTTTCTGTTTGGATCTATGATCCCGACAACCGAGCCGTCGAAAAATTCATCCGGGAAATGCGGGAATCCGGCCCTCCCGTCCCTCATGACCTGCGAGCCGCCGGCTCGGCCTCGGAAGCCGTCCGGGAAGCGGACATCGTCTGCACCGCCACGACATCAAAAAAACCGGTCTTTTCGGATCCCGAACTGAAAACGGGCGTTCACATCAATGCCATCGGATCCTATCGTCCGGACATGCAGGAAATCCCTGAAGATACCGTCGCCAGATCCGCAATATATGTGGACTCGCGAACCGCATGCCTGGAAGAAACCGGGGATCTGATCATTCCCCTCCAAAAGAACCTTATAGACGAATCAAATATCAAAGGCGAAATCGGGGAGGTGGCTCTGGGACTCATTCCCGGGAGACTTCACGGCGGGGAGATAACGCTTTTCAAATCGGTTGGAACCGCCGCTCTCGACCTCGGCGTGGCGGAAGAAATCGTTCGGCTGGCGCAGAAACGCGGCATAGGCCTGAGCTGCGATTTATAACGGGCGGATCCGGTCAGCGGCCTTGCATTCGACGCTTTCAGTTCCATAAAAACGATCGGAAAGCCTTTTTCTGAATGACATTTTTTGTTATCAATCGGCAATATTTGTCGCTCGATTTCGCAAGGCTCCCTTTTAAGATCCAACCAAGCTCCTTTATATCAATAATTTATGAATTGGCATGCCTTTTGCTCTCTAGTTGGCCTCTGCCGCTTCAACATCGATACCGGAGAGATAAACAAAATGAAAATAAAAAATTTACTCAAACGAAGTTTCCGATTGTTGGGGATTACAGGAATCATAAGCGCGTGGATCACGATCGGAACGGCCTGGATCGGCCTGTCTTCCCTTTCCTTTATCGGCTACCTCGTCACCAGCGGCCTGTTCGGGTTGGCACTCGTATCCGAAAAGTTTTGAAGCCCGATCCCGGCCCCGTACCCCACATACCTTGGGGGCGAAGAAAAACGCCCGCTTCCCCTGTTTTATCCTGATCCCCGCGTCACTCTTTCAGAACGATCCGCGTCGGACCCTGCCGGCGGGTTACGCCCATCTGGTCGAGAAGTTCGAGCAGAGGGATCGCATATTTCCGCGTCAAGCCGGTCATCTCCTTGAAATCAGCGACACTGAGCTCGTTTTTCCCTGAATTTCGTATCTTCTGGACCAGGGATTCCAACCATTCCGAGTGCAGCAAAAAACCGTCTCGCCCCAGCACGACCTTGCGCCGTTCGATCAAAAGTGAAATCATCATATCCAGTTTGGCCGGGGAAAGATGAAAACGTTTTTTCATCTCTTCCCATGAAACGACTTTCAGTTCCCCCCGCCGGGCCAGCTCTTCCATTTCCTGCAGAAGTGATTCTTCCGCAGGGTTCAGCGCAAAATTGAACTCTCGCAGGGAATAATACCCTTCCCTCTCTCGTATCCGTTCTTCCTGCAGGAGATAGCCCAGGATGACATGCAGGACCTTGGGGTGAAGCGGAAACCGATCCTGGATTTTTTCCAGAGGCACCCCGATCTGTCTCGGATGTTTTTGGTGGAAAGCGTCCAGGAAAGAAATGATCCTGCCCCCTAGAAACTCGAAACTTTCCATGGAGATGAGAAGCAATGGGGAGAAAGAAAGGATTTTCAGGAGTCCTTCCGCCTCCCCATCCTGACTCCATCGAACGATTCGCTCCGGAGAAAAACGAAACCGGTCGGTGATATCCTTTTCCGTCAGTCCCCGGGTTCCCCGATCGCGGAGAACCGCCAGCAGGGCGGTTTCCCTTTCCCCCATAAGCTGCTCCAGCAACAAGATTCGTTTATGAGTGCGATCGTGAGGAACGGCTTCCGCATCCGGGTCCAAGACCTGCCCCTCGCCGAGTTCGCCTTCCTCGCGCGGTTTCGTCAAGGTAAACCTGTCGCCCCATTTCAGGTCGATCGGAGTGGAGAGAGACAGATGCGCCCAGTGCAATGACGGATCCCGAGGCGGATTTTCCGCGTAAACGAGCAGGTTGGCCGCCGTCGAAAGACCAGGCCCGTGGAACCGGGCCGCGACCGCGGCCTTTTCGATCGGGGAGGACAGTTTGAGCAGCACATCAATGTGTGAAGTCATCATCCGGGAGATATCCTTTCAGGTACATGTCATATTGTCGGTGTTGTCATCGGCACGGTACATGAATCCACCGCATCAACCATGCCGGTCCATGGGTAAAAGCATGGGATCGTATCATGGGAATCCATGGATTCCCGGTGTAACCGAAAAAAGCGTTTCTTTATCATTATAGAGGCGGTTTTCAAAAAAGCCAACAATGTATCAGAGCAATCCTCCCGATCCGCTCCGGTCTACCGCCAAATCGATCCTTCTCAGAACCGGATCCACGGCCGCCAACAGCAGATCCATCGGCTGACCGATGACAAATCGTTTTCCCGTTCTTCGCCCCTTGAGACTCAAGTCGCCGCTTTTCACATAATAATCCCCACCGAGTTCGGAGAAGGGCAGGAAAGCGCTCACCCCGTATGCGATAAGATCCATGCGGATGCCCGCTTTGGAGAATCCGGAAATAACGGCACGAACCGTTTCTCCCAACCGTGAGGTAAGAAACCGATGAATCCGCCAATCCATGAGGTCGCGCTCGGCTTCCTCGGCTCTCCGCTCCCGCTCCGAACACAAGGGGGCGAGCACCTCGATTTCCGGGACCTCCGCCTTCGGTTCCCCATCCAGAAGCCGTTTCAGAACGCGGTGAACGAGCAAGTCCGGATATCGGCGGATGGGAGAGGTAAAATGAGTGTAAACCGTATTGGCCAGCGCGAAGTGGCCCTGGTTCTGATCCGAATAAACCGCCAACGGAAGGCTTTTTAAAACCCGGCGTTTCAGGAAACGCTCTTCCTTCCGATTCTCTATCTGCTTGATCACCCGCTGCAGATCGGCGGGCCGTACCGGCCGCGCCGAAGGCAGGGAAATCCCGAGCCCCCCCATAAGCCGGCGCAAATCCGCAATCTCATCGGCCTCGGGACGCGGGTGTATTCGATACGGAAAGCGAACCCCTCTCCCGCTTAAAAAATCGGCCACGACCTCGTTGGCAACCAACATGAACTCTTCTATGAGTTGATGCGCTTCATTCCTTTGTTTGAAAACCACGGCCCGCGGCGCCCCTTCCGCATAGACAAGCCCGACTTCTTCCATCTCGAAGTCGAGGCTCCCCCTGCGGACTCTTCGCTCCCGAAGCCTGCGAGCCAGTGAGCGCATCCGGAAAAGGATAGGATTCAGATTCGATTTTTCCCGGCCCTCTTCCCCTTCTTTGCGAAACATCCTCCAAACCCCTTCGTATGTCAGGCGCTGCCGTGTCCGGATAAGAGAAGGATGTATCTCCGTCGCGATCACCTTCCCGGAAGGATCGATCTCCATCACCACGGAGATCGTCCGTTTATCTTCTCCAGGTCTCAGGCTGCAGATCTGACCGGATAGAAGATCGGGAAGCATCGGCAGGGTTCGCTCGGGAAAGTAGACGCTTGTTCCTCTGAGTTTTGCCTCCGCGTCCAGTGCGGTTTTCGCTTTTACATAATACGAAACATCCGCGATATGAACACCCAGCACATCGTTCCCTCCCGGCGACGAGGTGATGCTGACCGCATCATCATGATCCTGCGCCTCTTCATCATCGATCGTAATCGTTATCCAATCCCGATAATCATGCCGATCCTCAACCGGAGAAATCAAACCGGATATTTTCTCGGCTTCCTCCAAAGCCTCGCTTGAAAACTTTGAAGGGAGCCCGAATCGCCGGATAACGACATCCAGATCGACTCCGGGATCATCAGGAAGACCGAGGACCTCGATCAGCTTCCGTCGTTCACGATCAACCAGGATGATGGATCCAATCCCCGGTGGGAGACCTTCACCGATATCCAAGGGAACCTCTTCCCAGGAAGCCGAATCCAAAGGCTGGACGGAGGGACGCCCCCATCGTTCCCTGTATATTCCCTGAAAGATCTTCTGCCGTCTGCTCCGGATCCGGACGATTCGCCCCTCCGGTTTTCCTTTCCCGCCTGTCCCGGATAAGCTTACCTCGACCACGTCACCCAACCGGGCATCATCCCAGAAGCGTCCGGGTACAAAAATATCCTTCCCCGTTTCTCCTGCTTCCCGTACAAAACCATATCCCCGATGAACCGCGACAACCGTGCCTTCGACCAGGCGGGCACGGGACTGCGGAAAGTACCTGCGTTTCATCCTGACAAGATCTCCCCGCTTTTCCAATTCGACCAGGTGCCTCTGCAGAATGTTTTTTTCTTTATGACTGAGATGCATTCCGCGCACGATTCCTTGAAATGAGAGCCCTTCTTGGTGTCGCTGAAGAAGAGCAAGGATGGCGTTCCGCATGAAAACCCTCAATAGTAGAAAACGGAGAGAAAGGGAACCCGGTATTTGTGGCGCAGGAAACGAGCCAGGCGGATATCCAGGAGCCGCCTTTTTTCAGCATCACCCCAGGCCGTCAGGTCAGCGGAAGCATCCCGTTCCGCCAGACCCCGCTCCTCGGAAGAGGCATGAGCACAGAGCCACACATCCACCTCCCGGTCGGCGTTCTCCAGTTCCTCTTCATCCGCCTCTCCGAGGCGAAGTTTTTCGGATAAGGAACCGTAAAGCTCCTTGAGTCCATCCAATTCGGAAGGGATGCAGGAAAGGAAGCATTCCACTTCACCTCGCACGGTTTGCTGTTTCATCTGATGGTCCAAGGTTCGGGAACGCCTGCTTCCAACACCGCGTTCCCTCGACTGTTCGAAGGCTCTCTGGACATGATTTCGACACGACAAAAGCGTTCGGCGCCCTTTCCCGTGACGACCCCGGCCGGGCTTATCAAATCGTTCGCGCATGCCGTTGAGAACTGCGTCCAGGGGAATCCCCTGTTGTTCCCAACCCGCGATCAAATCGATCTCCTGAGAAGAAAGGAAAAAAGGCGCGCCGCGGTATGAAAACAAAAACCTGGCGATGGTTTGAAAATATTCGCTCTTTTTGTTCTCCATGGAATTTCCCATCCTTCCGCCTGGAATCCGTTTCCGCGTCGGTTTCAGGTCTCCTCCCGGTATAGCGGCGTGTTTTTTTCCGCCAGGAGTCTTAATCCCTCCAGCACCAGATGCGGAGTATAGTGATCGATTGCCTTTAACTCCGGGACAAAAAGAGAAGCGAATCCACCGGTTGCGATCACGCTGACCCTTTCCGCATGGGGGACTTCGCTTTTTATCGAATCGATTAGACGCGTCACCAATCCAACATATCCATGAAACAATCCGGACTGCATACTGGTCACGGTCGTTTTTCCAATCACTTTTTCGGGTTTTTTGATTTCAATGTGGGGAAGCTGCGCGGTTTTCAAAAACAGCGCTTCAGCCGCGATTTTGATACCGGGCGCAATGGCCCCGCCCAGGTATTCTCCGGATGCGGAGACGACGTCAAACGTGGTGGCCGTCCCGAAATCAAGCACGATACAGGGACCGCCGAAGCGCGAAAAGGCGGCCACCGAAGCGACGATCCGGTCCGCCCCGACCTCCTGAGGCGTTTCATATAGAATCGGCATCCCCGTTTTCAATCCAGGGCCGACAGTCAGCGGTCTGAATCCAAACAGATCCCCGCATACCTTCTGAAATATCGGAGTCAGCGGCGGAACGACGCTGGAAAGAATCGCCCGCGTGATCTTCTCCCGATCCAGGTCGGCATAATCCAACAGCGTCAGCAGAATGACGGCGTATTCGTCGCAGGTCTTTCCTCGTTCGGTTTTGATCTTCCAGTTCCGTATCAGTTTTTTCTCAAAAAAAACACCGACGGCGATATTGGTATTCCCGATATCGAGAGCTATCAACATTTCGCTCCTCCTCTTGGATTGACGGATCTCACGGATGCATCAAAAAAGATCCGCTGTCCGCCCCGTATCGTAAGGATCAGTCCGCCCCGCATATCGAGACCTCCGTAGGTTCCCCGGATCTCTCCTTCCGTATTCGTCACCCGGACTGTTTCTCCCTTGGAGAAAACCGAATGTTCCGAAAAGCCGGAGAGAACCGCATCATCATTCCCCGACGTGAATCGACCATACCACTTCCGCAGGGACGCGAACAACGCATCCAGAAGTGACTCCGAATTCACAGGCTCTTCCGAAACGGAATGCAGCGAAATGGCATGATCCAGCAGGTCAGGCGGAAAGTCCTCCGGCAAATGGTTGAGATTCAGACCTATTCCCAGGATGACGCAGCCGATTTTGTCTCCATGAAAAACACTTTCACACAGAATCCCGGCAATCTTCCGGCCCGCAACCATGATATCATTAGGCCATTTTATCTGGATCGCGGACCGGCTTCCTCTCTGGATCGCTTCGCGCACCGCCAATCCCGAGGCTATAGATAAAAGCGTGAGATCGGAACGCACGGGCCGAAGGATCACCGACATATAGAGCCCCTTTCCTCTGACCGAGAGCCAAGGACGCCCGGATCGTCCCCGTCCCGCGGTTTGTTCCGCGCATACGACAACAGTTCCTTCAACGGCCCCCTTTCGGGCCATCTCCCGGGCGACATCATTACTGGAAGAACAGGATGACAGACGATGCACAGAAATCCCGATGGCCGGAGGTGCGATCTCCTTTTTTGCTTCGCGTTTCAGTCGTTCTGGTTTCAATATGCTCGCCGTTCGCACGCTCTTCGGGAAATCCCCCGATCCCGCGTTCGGCCTCTTTCAACTCAAAGAACGAAGATGCTTCAGGTTCTCCTGCAGCCCGCCTTCCCGACGACGCAGCTGTTCAAGGCTCTGCTCCACTTCGAGAACCACCTCACGCGGGGCTTTGGCACGGAAATCACGGTTTTCAAGCCGCCCTTCCATTTTTTTCAGGTCTTTTTGAGCTTTCGCCAACTCGCGCTCCAGCCGCTGTCTTTCCTGTTCCAGATCGATCAGCCCCTCTTCAAGGGGAATGGCAAAGGCGCCGACCACTCCCTTCAAAAAGCTCTTGTCTTGCGGAAATTCCTCAAACACCTCGATCCCGCGCACATTCGCCAGGGATCGAATCGCTGTCCGGATTTCCGGGTTCAGCCGAAGCCCCTCCTCTCCCTTAATCCAAAGGTCGATTTCTTTCTGAGGAGAGATCCGATTTTCCGCTCTGATGGTCCGCACTTCCGTGATCGCATCCTGGAGGACTTTCATGTCCGCTTCCAAGACGTCATCCCGCCATTCCCGCTCCGTGGATGGAAACGCGGCCGCCGCCAGGAAATCCCCGGCGGAAGGAAGATGCTGCCATATTTCCTCGGTGACGAAAGGCATGAAAGGGTGCAGCAGCCGCAGGATTCGATCCAGCGTATCCACCAGCACGGCCAAGCTTGTCCGGCTGCCGGACTGTAGACTCGGTTTGACCAGTTCGATGTACCAGTCGCAGTATTCGTGCCAGAGAAAATGGTAAATCAGGTCTGCCGCTTCATAAAAACGGTACTGCTCGAGAGCCGTTTCAATTTGCTCTGTAATCCTGCTGAGCCGGCTGCGGATCCAGCGGTCGGCCAGTGTCATCTCCGCTTCGTGAACCTTCATGTCCGTTCCATCCAAGTTCATGATCACGAATCGTGACGCGTTCCAGAGTTTGTTCACGAAGGCCCGGTAACCGGCCATACGCTCTTCGGAAAGAGAGATGTCCATACCGGGTATCGCCAGCGCCGCCAGAGTGAAGCGCAGAGCATCTGTCCCATATTTTTCGATCATCTCCAGAGGATCTATGCTGTTTCCCTCGGATTTGCTCATTTTGCGTTTCTTGAAATCTCTCACCAGGCCGTTGATGAACACATCCCGGAAGGGTATTCGTCCTCTGAACTTGAGTCCCATCATGATCATGCGGGCCACCCAGAAAAAGATGATATCGAAGCCGGTGGCCATGAGGTCGGTGGGATAAAAGGTCTTTAGATCCGGCGTCTCCTCCGGCCAGCCCAGCGTTCCGAAGGGCCAAAGAGCGGAGCTGAACCACGTATCCAGAACATCTTCATCCTGACGGAGATCGCGGCTTTGGCAGCGCGGACACGTTTCGGGGGACGACGTCTCCACAATGATCTCTCCACAGTCGCTGCAGTACCACGCGGGGATCCGGTGACCCCACCAAAGCTGGCGGGAGATACACCAGTCATGTATGTTGTACATCCATTCATAGTAGGTCTTGGTCCAGTTCTCGGGGATGAAACGAATTTCTCCCTCTTCCACCACCCGGATCGCTTCCCGGGCCAGGGGCTCGATCTTCACGAACCACTGCCAGGAAAGATGCGGCTCGATTACGGTTTTGCAGCGGTAACAGTGTCCCACGGCATGCTGATGGTCCTCGCTTTTTTCCATCAACCCCGCTGCTTCAAGCCGTTCTATGACCTTATCCCGACATTCAAATCTGTCCAGGCCTTCAAAATCAGCGCCGGCCGCTTCCGTCATCTTACCGAAACCATCTATCACGATGATCTGAGGAAGCTTATGCTTTTTCCCCAACTCGAAGTCTACCGGATCATGCGCCGGCGTCACCTTGACGGCGCCGGTCCCGAATTCCCGCTCCACCCGCTCATCCAGGATGATGGGAATCTCCCGATCGGTCAATGGAAGTCGAATCCGTTTGCCGTGAAACGCCTGGTAACGTTCGTCTTCGGGGTGCACGGCCACCGCCGTATCGCCCAACATGGTTTCCGGCCGGGTGGTCGCGACCGTAAGGCGCTCTACGCCCTCCGTCATCGGATAGCGAACATAGTAAAGACGGGAGTTCAGATCTTTATGTTCGATCTCGACATCGGAGAGGACGGTCCCACAGCGAGGGCAGCGATTTACCAGGTAATAATCACGATAGATCAGACCTTCCCGGTAAAGATCGACGAACACCTTATTTACCGCCCGGGAAAAACCTTCGTCCATGGTGAAACGCTCCCGGGTCCAATCCAGAGAAAAACCCATCTTTTTCAATTGATGCAGGATAACGCCGCCGTAGGTCTCTTTCCACTCCCAAGCGACTTTGAGGAATTCTTCCCGGCCTATTTTCTCGCGATCAAGTCCCAGCTTGATCAATTTCTTCTCGATAACGTTATGCACGGCGATGCTGGCATGATCGGTCCCGGGCAGCCAGAGAACATTGAATCCCTTCATGCGACGCCAACGGGCGATGATATCCGGAAGGGTAAAACAGAGTGCATGCCCCATGTGGAGAGAGCCCGTCACGTTGGGAGGGGGAAGAACCATGGAGAACTTCGGCTTATCCGAATGCGCGTCCGGAACAAAGACCTCTTTCTCGATCCATGACTGCGACCATTTTTCTTCTACGGGTTGGGGATCATAAGTTTTGGATAAAACGCTCTTCTTTTTCATGTTTAACCTTTATTGTGAACAAGCGGGAAGATTTCGACAAATCTATTACCGGATAATGGTCCGTGTCGTATCCATCTTGTTCCGGAAACCGTCTACGACTGAAAGCACCTCCGCTATTGTACCAATTTTACAAATCTTTTTCCCGTTTTTTTCGTTCCCCTCCCCATGCTGCCCCCCTAAGGTTCTTTAGATCGAGGGTGGGAGGAATCGAGTCTAGACAAGCGGGACCATGAAGGCGTTCGATAACATCGCGTGGTTTTCCAGATACGTGGAGAAGAGAACGATTCCCTCGCGATCCGGGATTTACTCTTTATCCAAGTGCCGCTTTATCTCCGTCAATAAACGGGCCCGGATCCGCTTTTCCACCTCCCGCTCGGCTTCCAGGATCTCATCCCGGATTATTTCGCGCACTCCTGGATCGAGCTCGATGGACAGCGGCGGCTCTCCTTCATCCGGTTCTTCGGGGAGGCTCTCCGGATCCAGTTCACCTCCCACCAACCGCCGCACCCTTCGGGCCAGTTCCTCAGAATCGAAAGGCTCCTGGATAAGAGCCTGATAATCCAGCGACTCCAATCGGTGGGGATCAGGGCTGTCGAATGCCCCCTGCAGCATCAAGAGCGGAACTTCGCTGTATTCCGGCAGGCTTCTCAAGTACTTGCCCGCGGAAATACCATCATCCGGGGGGAAGGACATGCTCATCAGGACCGCATCCACGGGGCAGGGAGGAACGCAGTCCTTGAAATCGAATCCGTTTTGGAAACAACGGATCTCAAAGCGATCCTCCGGGAAAACCATGCGCAGCACCTTGAGAACGGTGGGGCTGGAATGGGCCAGGATCAATTTATAGGGCATTTTTTCTATTCCGGATGATGTTTAAATTTCATACAGACTCGATGATAACCCAGACGCAGGATAACGACAACCGGACCATAGACGTTTCCCGGGGACGGAATTTTCAATATTCGATAACAACGGAGTTCTCTCCTAATAAAGCCTCAACCCGCTTCACCAGTTCTTCCGAAGGCGCGACGCCGGGAATATCCACCGACTGCACCAGAACCCGGTAGGCATGGGGGGTCTCCAGCTCGAAAAACACCGGGCACGGCCCGGAGAAACGGCTCAGGATCGTTTTCAATTCCTCGAAGACGGAATCTTCAATCCCGGGGAGAAAAACGCGCATGAAAACCCGTTTGGCCTGCTTCTGCAAGGCTTCCGCCAAGGGCATTGCGGCGGAGAGGTGAATGCGTCGGCTGTCACCTTCTCCCTGAAATTTTCCTTTGACCCAGACCATTTGATCATCGCTGATCACGTTGGAATACCGCTCGTAGCTGTCCGGAAAGGCCACGACTTCGATCCTCCCGCTCAAATCCTCCAGGATAAACGTCGCCATCCTTTCATCCCGCCGGGTTTTCATGGTTTTGTGTGAATTGATGATGCCCGCTACGCGTATCTCGCTATTGAATTCCCTTTCCTCATCGACTTGATCGATGGAATGGGAAACCAACTTTTTCAGCAAACCGTTATACTGCGTCAGGGGATGACCGGAAATATAAAAACCGAGGGCATCCTTTTCATACGAAAGCTTCAACGATTCATCCCATTCCTGCATATTGCTGATTTCCGGAGGAGTCGGCGGCGGGGCGTCATCTTCACCGCCAAAAAGCATCGCCTGCTTCGACCTGCGCCTTTTCTGAAGCTTTCGGGCATGCATGATCAGCGAGTCGATCAGATGAAAAAGTTGGGATCTATGCCATCCCATCGAATCCAAGGCTCCTGATTTGATCAGGCTCTCCAGGACCTTGCGATTGATGATCCTGGATTCGGTATCGCGCACCAAGTCGAAGGGAGATGTGAAATCCCCGTACCGCCGCCGCGAGAGAATCAGCTCCTGGACCGCGCCGTCCCCGACATTCTTGATGGCGGCCAGTCCGAATCTGATGTCTTTCCCTTCCACGCAAAAGGTCAGTTCGCTTTTGTTGATATCGGGAGGCAGGACATTGATTCCCATGTCCTTGCATTCATTGATGTATTTGACCAACTGAGCCGTCGCGCCCCGGTCCGCCTCCGATGTAAGCAGCGCGGCTAAAAAACACAGGGGGTAGTGAGCCTTCAGGTAGGCGGTCCGAAACGCAAGCAGGGCGTAGGCGGCGCTGTGAGATTTATTGAACCCGTATCCCGCGAAGTACTTGATATTCTCGAAGATCTTGCCGGCCTTGGTGGGGCTGAGTCCCCGTTTTTTGGCTCCGCGAACGAAATTCTGCTTCTGGGCTTTCATCACGGACGTTTTCTTTTTTCCCATGGCTTTTCTCAGGATATCCGCTTCAGCCATGGAAAATCCGGCCAGATCCGTGGCGATCCGCATCACCTGCTCCTGGTAAACGATCATTCCCTTGGTCTCTTTGAGGATGGGTTCCAACTCCGGAAACTCATAGTGGATCCGTTCGGGATGATTTTTACATTTGATAAACTCATCGGTCATTCCGCTTTTCAGCGGTCCGGGACGATAGAGCGCGTTCAGAGCGATCAGGTCGCGAAATTTTTCCGGTTTGAAATTGCGCAGGAGATCTTTCATCCCTTGACTTTCAAACTGAAAGACCCCGTCCGTGTTTCCGGCCTGAAAAAGAGCGAACGTCTCCGGATCATCCAGCGGAATATGATCCAGGTCGATGACTTCCCCCGAGTCCTTTTCCACCATCCGGAGGGAATCCTGGATGACGGTCAGGTTGCGGAGCCCCAGAAGGTCCATCTTCAACAGCCCGATCGCCTCGACATCCTGCATCGGGAACTGCGTCGTGATCTCCCCTTTGGTTGACTGATACAGCGGGATGAACTCCACCAGGGGCTTGGGCGTGATCACGATTCCGGCGGCATGGATGGAAGGGTGCCGCACCTGCCCCTCCAGCCTCTGAGCCACCGAAAGCATCTTGGCGATCTTGGGTTTCTGTTCGCTCATCTGCTTGATCTGAGGAATTGAGGCCAGGGCGCCTCGGATGGAAGCATCCGGGCCGAACTGCGGGATCATTTTCGCAATCTTGTCCACTTCCGGAAGCGGAACCTCAAGCGCACGGCCCACGTCGCGCACAACCAGGCGGGACGCCATGGTTCCGAACGTGATAATCTGGCAGACATTGTCCTGCCCGTAACGCTCCGTCACATACTCGATAACCTCCTCCCGTCGGCGGCCGCAAAAATCGATATCGATATCAGGCAGGCTGATGCGCTCCGGATTGAGGAACCGCTCAAAAAGCAAATCGTACTCCAGCGGATCGATATCCGTAATCCCCATGCTGAAAGCCAACAGGCTTCCCGCCGCCGAACCGCGGCCGGGACCGACCGGAATATTGCGGGCTTTGGACTCGCGAATCAAATCCCAGACAATGAGGAAATATCCTTCGAATCCCATCTGTTTGACGAGACGGATTTCTTTTTCCATGCGCTTTTCGTATTCATCCTTTCCGGGAAGAAGCCCCGCCTCGATTCGATCCCGCAGAACGTCCAGCTTTTGATTGAATCCCTCCCGGGCAACGGCGTCGAAGTAGTCGCTCAGAACCATGCCGTTCGGGGGCGTGAAATTCGGCAGAAAATGTCCTGAGGAGGGGAAATCGAAATTGCATCGGGCCGCAATCTTGGTGGTGTTCGTCAGCGCTTCAGTCGTCTCGGAAAACAAGGCTTCCATCTCCTCGCTCGACTTGAAATAGAACTCCTGGGAATTGAATCGGATCCGTTCTTCTTCGGAGACCTTCTTGTTGGTTTGGATACAGAGAAGGACATCATGGCTCTCCGCGTCCTCCCTGCGGAAGTAATGTACATCATTGGTGGCGACTAAGGGGAGATCCAGTTTACGTGCCAATCCGATCAATCTCGGATTGATTTCTTTTTGAGGTTGGAGACCGTGATCCTGAAGCTCGATAAAGAAATCTCCCTTGTCGAAAATCGCGGCGTATTCAAGAGCGGCGGCCCCTGCCTCGTCATCCCGACCCTGCGTCAGATATTCACTGACCTCCCCTTTGAGGCAGGCGGAAAGCCCGATCAAACCCCGGCTGTGCCTGGTCAACAGTTCTTTGTCGATCCGCGGCCGGTAGTAAAATCCTTCCAGATAACTTTTTGTGATCAGCTTGCAAAGATTGCGATATCCCTCTTCGTCCTTGACCAGGAGCACGAGATGATGATGGGCGGGTCTTCCCTTAAACGCTTTTTTCTCCATCCTCCCATTGGGCGCAACATAGACTTCGCAGCCGAGGATCGGTTTAATCTGTTTTTCCCGGGCTTTCCTGAAGAACGTAACGGCTCCAAAGATATTGCCGTGATCGGTGATCGCCACGGCCGGCATATTTTGGGAATAGGCGGCTTCCACCAGGATCTCGGCCTTCAAGGCTCCATCGAGAAGGCTGTATTCCGTATGATTGTGCAGATGAATGAATGATGGCGCCATTTCGATCACCTAACGCGGATTACACCTCGCCGCAGTAAGAAAACACCCCTTGGAATCGAAATCTCCCCCCAATCGGACCCGCTCCCTGGATTACTCCCACTCTATCGTTCCCGGCGGTTTGGAAGTGATGTCATACACCACACGGTTGACCCCCTGGATCTCATTCACGATCCGGCTGGATATCCGGGAAAGCAGCTCGGGAGCAGCGTGAAACCAATTGGCCGTCATGCCGTCCACGCTCTGAACCAACCTGACAACCACGACACGCTGATAGGTACGCCGGTCTCCCATGACACCGACGGTCCGGACCGGAAGCAGGACGGTAAACGCCTGCCAAAGACGATTATACAAACGCGCTCGCTTTATTTCCTCGAGGAGCACGGCGTCGGCCCCGCGGAGAATCTCCAACCTCTCCCGCGTCACCTCGCCCACGATCCTCACGGCCAAGCCGGGACCGGGGAAAGGATGTTGGAGGATGAAACTTTTATCCACGCCCATGTTGAGGCCAAGGGTTCGGACCTCATCCTTGAACAATTCCTTGAGTGGTTCCACCAACTCGAAGTTCATGTCCTTGGGCAGCCCTCCCACATTATGGTGTGATTTGATGCTGTGAGACGGCCCCTTTACGGGCTTGCTTTCGATCACGTCAGGGTAAATCGTTCCCTGCGCCAGGAGTTCCACGCCGCCGATGGCAGAGGCTTCACGCTGAAAGATCCGGATAAACGCCTCGCCGATAACCTTTCTTTTTCGCTCGGGAGAGGTCACACGCTTCAGTCGGTTAAGAAAAAGCTCGGACGCGTCCACTCCGATCACATTCAAAGAAAAACGACTCCGGAATTTATCCAACAAAGAATGGTATTCCCCTTTACGCAGCAGTCCGTTATCGACGAAAACACAGAACAGCTTGTCCCCCACCGCTTTTTGGATCAGCAGCGAGGCCACGAGCGAATCCACGCCCCCACTCAAGCCGCAGAGAACCTTCTTCGACCCGACCTGCCGCGATATCTCTTCCACTTTTCGGTCGATAAAGGAACTCATATTCCAATCCGCTGTCATTCCGGCCTGGACAAACAAAAAATTGGATAGAACTTTCAGACCTTGACAGGTATGAACGACTTCGGGGTGGAACTGCACCCCGAAAAGTTTCTTTGCGGGGGCTTCGACCACGGCGGACTCGCAGTTGTCGGTCACCGCCGTCACCTCAAATCCAGCCGGCAGCTGCATCACTTTGTCCCCATGACTCATCCATACCTGGTTCCCATTCCGGAATCCCGCCAGCAATCCTTTCCGGCCGATGACCTTCAAGGCGGCATTTCCGTACTCGCGCTTGGAGCTGGCCGCCACTTCACCCCCCAAAAGATGCGCCATGATCTGAAGGCCGTAGCATATTCCGAGAACCGGAATCCCCAAACGAAATATCTCCGGGCTGATCCGAGGCGCCTGCGCCGCATAGACGCTGTCAGGGCCGCCGGAAAGGATGACGGCGCCCGGTTTTTCCCGCTTCAAGCGTGCGGGAGGGACATCGAAGGGATAAATCTCCGAAAACACGCCCAACTCGCGGATCTTTCGGGCGATCAGCTGGGTGTACTGGGAACCGAAATCAAGAACGATAACCCTTTTCATGCCTCAATTCTAGCAAAGCCTCCCCGCAAAGTAAACTCTTGCTCCCTCCGCTCCCTGACGCTTACTGCAAAAGCCTTCAACAATAAAAATTGACTTAAAATTCAGATTTTTTTATATTTATCATGCTATGAAAAGGGAAACCATACTCAAACAACTCAGCTTGCAAACCAAATCAAAAATCATTCTTTTCGTAATGGACGGACTGGGGGATCTCCCCATTGATGGAAAAACCGTGATGGAAGCCGCCCACACACCCCATCTCGACCGCATCGCCTCCGCCGGAGTCTGCGGACTGACGGATCCCGTCTTCATGGGAATAACCCCGGGAAGCGGTCCCGCTCATCTGGCTCTCTTCGGCTACGATCCAACGGAATATATTCTAGGCCGCGGAATCCTGGAGGCGTTGGGAGTGGGAGTGGAAGTCGGTCGGAACGACCTGGTGGCCCGAGGCAATTTCGCCACACTTCGCGACGGGCTCATCGTCGACCGAAGGGCCGGCCGCATCCCGACCGAGGAAAACGAAGAGTTGTGCCGCCGGCTCAACGCCTCGCTCGAGCCCATTGAAAACACGCAGATCCGGCTGTTCCCCGGGAAGGAACACCGCTTTGTTATCAAGCTTCACGGAGAAGGCTTATCCGACGATCTGTCCGATGCAGATCCCCAGAAAGAAAACCTTCCCCTCGCTCACACCCGGCCGCTCACTTCCGAAGCGGAACGCGCAGCCCGCGCAGCCAACGGTTTTATCGACCAGGCCACGGAGATCCTTTCGGATTCCCCGAGAGCCAATACGGTCCTGCTCCGCGGATTCGCCACCTATCCTTCGATTCCAACTCTGGGTGAAATGGTCAAACTCCATCCCGCCGCCGTTGCGCAGTACCCCATGTACAAGGGACTCGCACAGCTGGTCGGCATGGACGTGCTTCAGGTTGGATCCGAATATGAAGATCTTGTCCGCACCGTCGAACAACATTACGATCAATATGATTTTTTCTATATTCATTTCAAGAAGACCGACTCCTATGGAGAAGACGGAAATTTCGAGGCGAAAAAAAAGGCTCTTGAAGCCGCCGACCGGCTGATTCCCCGACTTTTGGACCTGAATCCCGATGTTCTCGTCGTCACCTCCGATCATTCCACGCCGAGCCTTCTGAAAGGTCACTCGTGGCATCCGAATCCCTTCGCCATCCGGTCGCGCACCGCGCAACCGGATATGGTACGGATTTTCACGGAGACCGCCTGCTCACAGGGATACCTCGGTCGATTCCCGGCCACTCAAGCCTTGACCCTCATGCTGGCCCATGCATTGAAATTGAATAAGTTCGGAGCATGAACACAAGTCCATTGACGGCGTTTTATAAATTTTATAGACTTAATAGAGTATGCTGAACAAAAAAAAATACCGATCAGGGATGCGAATCCTCGTGCTGGCGGCTTGCTTCGGTCTATTGGGGCCTCATGCCGCGGCTCAGTCGGATTCCCGGGTTGAGATCCATAACCTGCGTTATCACACGCACCCTTCATTCACCAGGATCGTCGTCGATATCGGCCGGCTGCGGGAATATACGTTCAACCGCCTCTCCGGCCCCGACCGCCTTTACGTCGACATCCTCCAGGCCAGGCTCAATCCCATTCTGCACGGGAAAAGCATTCCCATCCAGAATCAATATCTCCAACGGATCCGAATCGCACAGAAAAATCCGTCCACGGTTCGGATCGCGGCCGATCTGGAAACCGAACGCATCGATCACTACAACATTTTTCATCTTCCGGATCCCTTTCGAGTCGTCATCGATATTTACCCCAAAACCGCACTTCCGAAAGGAAGGAACGTATCGACCCCTCAACCGGCGAAACCGACGGCTTCGGGATACAGCATCGCCAGGCAATTGGGCTTGGGTGTCAGAAGGGTTGTGATAGATCCCGGACACGGAGGCAAGGATCCCGGCTGCATCGGGAAAAAGGGGACTCTCGAAAAAACCATCGTTCTCGACGTCAGCCTGCGCCTCAGGAAACTTTTGAGCTCGGTCGAAGGCCTCAACGTGATCCTCACAAGGGAAACCGATATCTTCATTCCGGTGGTTAACCGAACGGTCATCGCCAATCAAAAACAAGCGGATCTGTTCATATCCATTCATGCCAATTCCAATCCGAGAAAAAAACACTCCGGCATTCAGTCCTTCTTTCTCAATTTCAGCAACGATCCCTCGATCAATGCCATCGCCGCCCGGGAAAACGCCACTTCGACCAAATCCATCAGCGAGATGAAAGACATTATCCAGAGAATCGCCCGCAACAGCAAGATCATCGAATCCATGGAGTTGGCACAAAAAATCCAATTCACGCTTGCCGGTTCATTGAAAAAAAAATATTCCAATGTGGAAGACCTGGGAGCCAAGGGCGGCCCTTTTTGGGTGCTCATCGGAGGCGAGATGCCATCGGTGCTCGTCGAGATCTCTCACCTCAGCAATCAAGAGGAAGAAAACCGATTGTTGACGCCCGCTTATCGACAGCACATCGCCGAAGGAATTTTTCAAGGCATCATCGAATATATGCACTCTCTAGGAAAAGGATAGGACTACCATGAAAAGAAGAGACTTTTTACGCGATGTGGCCGTCGGCGGCCTTCTTCTCAACGTAAGGCCCGGGCTTTGGGCGCGGAACAGCGCCGCTCTACCCGATATGGCCGTCATCAAGGGAGAACAGCCCGCCCTTCTGGCCAAGGAAGTCGTTACGGCCTTGGGCGGAATGAATCGGTTTGTCGGCAGGGGAGACGTGGTTTTAGTCAAACCGAATATCGGATGGGACCGAACCCCAGAACAGGCGGCCTGCACGAATCCCGAAGTCGTGAAAGCCCTTGTCGAACTGTGTTTCGACGCCGGCGCCAAACAGGTCCAAGTCATGGACAATCCCTGCAACCCCGCAAAGCGCACCTATGTCCGTTCCGGGATCGCCGCTGCCGCCAAGTCAGCCGGGGCCAAGGTGCCGTTTCCCAATGACCATCGGCTCAAAAAAGTCGCCCTGGGAGGGGAATGGTTGAAAGAGTGGGATGTTTACACCGATTTCATCGAGGTCGACAAAATCATAAACGTCCCCATCGCCAAGCACCACAGTCTTTCCCGTCTGACCATGGGGATGAAGAACTGGCTGGGCGCTCTGGGAGGAAACCGAAACCAACTTCATCAGGGTCTGGATCGCGCCATGGTCGACCTGGCGGCTTTCTTCAAACCCACTCTGACCGTTTTGGATGCATACCGAATCCTGCACCGGAACGGACCCCAGGGAGGAAGGCTTTCCGACGTCACGTTGAACAAGACCCTTGTCGCCGGCGTCGATTATGTCGCCGTTGATACCATGGGCGCTTCTTTTTTCGACCTGACGGCGGCGGACCTCAATTACCTCAAACTCGCCCATGAACGCGGTGCGGGGCAGATAAACCTGGAGAAATTGAACATTGACAAAAGAACGATCTAGATATCATCGGGTCCTTCAGTTTCTGCGGATCATCAGCCAGCTGGCTTTTTTCACGCTTTTTTTCATGCTTCTGCTCCGAACACACTTTCCCGGAGGAGATTATATCGGGAATGTGGAAGTCTTTTTCCACTTCGATCCTTTACTGGCCCTGACGACCTTCATCGCTTCCCGTACATTTTTCCCGGCCTTCATATTGGCCGGAGCAACTCTTCTTGTCACTCTTTTCCTGGGCCGCGTCGTCTGCGGCTGGATCTGCCCCCTCGGCTCCATTCATCAGTTTTTTTCTTTCTTGTTCAAGAAAACCAAGCTTCTGCGCCCGAAAAATCCGAAAACCAACCGCACGGTCTGGAAATATTATGTTCTCGTCACCGTGCTGACAGGCACCCTTTTCACCTTGAATGTGGTCGGTTGGCTCGACCCGTTTTCACTGCTCACTCGTTCGTTCGCCACCGGCGTTCTTCCCGCTCTCGATCATACAGCCTCCAGTTTCATCGGAATGTTGTACCGGATCAACGTTTCTTCCGTGGGAGACGTCATGGTGCAGTTTTTCGAAACGTTGGATATCAATCCAACGTTTATCCAGGGCTTTTTTCTCGCGGCTCTCCTGCTCGGCATCATCCTGCTCAATCTGATCCGAGAACGATTCTGGTGTCGCTATATTTGCCCCCTGGGAGCGCTGTTGGGCCTCGTCGCCCGATGGAATATGCTCAAGCTTGAAATCGACGGAGATAAATGCATCGAATGCGGCCTATGCACACGGCAGTGTCAGACCCAGGCCGATCCTTTTCCGAATGATGAGTGGAAAACCTCTGAGTGCGTATACTGCATGACCTGCGCCGCCTTGTGCCCCACCGGCGCGATCCGGTTCCCCTTAAAGCTCGGTGCGCGACCTGCAGCGACCGTGGATATGAGCCGCCGGAAACTGATTTTTTCATCTTTCCTGGGAGCGCTGGCCGTTCCTTTCTTCCGTCTCTCTCCACATAAAACCAGAGCTTCGGAAAAACTGATCCGGCCTCCGGGCGCTCTTCCTGAAAACAAGTTTCTGGAAAAATGCGTCAAGTGCGGAGAATGCATGAAGGTCTGCCCCACAAACGGGCTGCAGCCGACATTGGCCGAAGCCGGACCCGAGGGGATCTGGACTCCCATGCTGGTCCCTGAGATCGGGTACTGCGAATACTACTGTTCGCTCTGTTCCCAGGTCTGTCCGACCGGAGCCATCAAAGAACTGACCATAGAGGAAAAAACCGAAGTTAAAATCGGAACATCATGGATCAACAAGAATCGCTGCATCCCCTGGACGTTCGGAGATCCCTGCATCGTTTGCGAAGAACACTGCCCTGTCTCGCCCAAGGCGATCGAGCTGGTAAAGATCGAAGTCGTCCAACCGGACGGAACGGTCAAGACACCGCTGGCTCCTTTTATCAATAGCGAACTCTGCATCGGCTGCGGGATCTGTGAAAACAAGTGTCCCGTGGTCGACAAACCGGCGATCTATGTCACCAGCGTGGGAGAAAGCAGATCCGAGAGAAACCAACTGCTTCTGGACGTTATCAAACAGGGAGGATCTCCTTACGGGCACTGACTCCGAAAGAACGACGTCCCTGCGGTCGAAACAAGAACGATCCGTGCCATGAAATCGGGGAAAAGAGATCGTTTTTCAACTCGACGATTCAAAATCCGACAGCGAATCATAGACGAGCATCAATTGAGAGGAACCGTGATATGAAAACGCGAACGAATCCCGTCAACCTGGAGAAAGAACAATGAAAGAGCTGGTTCTCAGCGTCGTCATCACTTGGGCGTTCATCAATATCCTGAAGCCGATCGTCACCTGGATCCGGACCGGAGAAATGAACCGCAGTACACTCACCACAAATGGGGGGATGCCTTCCGGGCACACGGCACTGGTCGCCCCCCTGAGCACGGCGCTGTTTCTGGAAACCGGCTTTTCCGCGATATTCGTTCTCAGCCTGGCCCTCACCTTGAATGTCATTTATGATGCGGTCAGTGTCCGCATGATTATAGAAAGGCAGTCACGCACGATCAATGCGCTCACCGAGGGAAAACCGGGGTTCGCGAAGATGGAAGAGAACGTCGGTCATGAACCGCTCGAAGTCTTCGTCAGTTTGGTTTTGAGCGTGGTCATCCCCTTGATCGTATATGCGATTTTCTAATCCGGGCGTCACATCCGGATGACGATCTATTCCGAAAGGATTTTCTTCAGCTCCGTTTTCAAGTGAGGTATGACCTGGAAAAGATCTCCCACGATTCCGAAATCGGCGATTTTGAATATCGGCGCTTCGGGATCCTTGTTGACGGCCACGATAAACTTGGATGACGTCATGCCGGCAAGATGCTGGATAGCGCCTGATATACCGAAAGCCATATATAGATTGGGGGAGACGGTCTTGCCGGTCTGTCCGACCTGATACTGATGGTCGATCCATTCGGCGTCCACGGCGGAGCGCGAGGCGCCGACCGCGGAATGCGGCAGAACGGCGGCAAGCTCCTTGAGCAGATCGAAGTTTTCAGGCCCTTTGATCCCGCGTCCTCCCGAAACGATAATCTCTGCTTCAGTAACATCCAATTCCGCGCCTTCCGTTCGAAGCTCTTCGGACACACGATCTTTGACCTGATCCTCAGCCACGACGACATCCCGGCTTTTCACGTCACCCGTTTTCGCTTCGGTTTCAATCAAAGGAAAAACGTTCGGACGCAAGGTCGCCATCTGCGGGACCGCCGTGAACCCGAAAGTGGCCAACGCCTTTCCGGCGAAAACCGGGCGGACGACTTCCAACTTCCCTTCGACTACGGCGGTTTGAATGCAGTCGGCTGCCAGGCTGACATTGGCCTCCGCCGCCAAGCGAGGCGCGAGATCTTTTCCCATCGAGGTGGCGGAAAAGAAGACGATTTCCGGTTTGAGTTCCTCAACGAGGGAGGAGAGCGCCTTGGTGTATCCGCTGGGCGAATACGATTTGAGGAGAGAGTTCTCCAGAACATGAACGGCCACCGCTCCATAACCGAAGGCTTCGGGCGCCTCATCCTGAAGATGGTGGCCCACCATCACGGCGTGGACTTCGCATCCGAGATCCGCCGCTCTTCGAGCGCCCTCCGAAAGGGCTTCCCAAGAGGATTTTTTCACTTTTCCGTTTCTGACTTCCAGGTAAACTAATATCATTTTCTCGCTCCTCTCAGATAACCTTGGCTTCATGCCGGAGATATTCCGCCAGTTGTTTCGCGGCGGATTCCGCCTCGTCGTCAATGATCCGACCGGCTTCCCGGGGAGGAGGGCTCTCCAGCTTTTTCAGGATCAATCCCGGATTGAGGTCCCCCGCCTCCACGCCCAATTCATCCGGTGTGAGCACCGGGATTTGCTTGCGCTTGGCCGCCATGATTCCCTTGAGTGTTTCATAACGAGGTTCATTCAATCCTTTCTGAGCACTGACAACCGCCGGAAGCCCCATCGTCACCAACTCGCTGGCGCCTTCGATTTCCCGATGAACGGTAACGGCATTTCCGGAAACATCCAACTTGACCACGACGTTGGCCTGGGGGAGATCCAGAAGCGCGGCGACCATGGCGGGCACCTGGCTGTTATCCGCTCCCACGGATTGTTTTCCGAACAGGAGAAGATCGTATTCCGTATATTTTGTCTTCAGACATTTAGCGATCACGCGGGCCGTTCGCAGGCCGTCATACGTTTCAGCGGCTTCGTCCTTTATCAAAACCGCTTCATCCGCTCCCATCGCCAGGGCTTTTTTCAAAACGACCTGGGTCGCATCCGACCCGATCGAAAAGACTCGAACCTGTCCTCCATGTGCTTCTTTCAGACGCAGGGCTTCCTCCACAGCATATTCATCATAAGGGCTCATCACGAAATTGAGCCCCTCTTCCTGAATGGCGGCCTTATCTTGGTCGATGCGTATTTTTGATTCCGTATCCGGAACTCTTTTGACAAAAACAAAGATATTCAAAGTCTCCTCCTTTTGATATTTTCATCCGATGAGCCCTAACATCACTTGAACGCCCCGGTTGTTTGCAGGGGACACGTTTGCATGATAGTAAAATCCCACGGAAAATTCAATTTTTCTATCACGGGGATATGCGGTATCGGGGAAGCGATGCTTTCCCAAAACAGCAATCGGATTTAAGACTCTTCGTATCGCTTGAGAAGCAAGGACCCGTTGGTTCCGCCGAAGCCGAAGGAATTGCTTAAGGCGTAGCGCATCTCCGCGCGGCGAACCTTGTTGGGCACATAATCCAGATCGCATTCAGGATCGGGGTTCTCATAATTAATGGTCGGCGGGATGAGTTGCTGCTTGAGCGCACAGGCCGTAAAGCCCAACTCGATCCCTCCTGCGGCGCCGAGCAGATGCCCGGTCATGGACTTGGTGGAACTGACGGCAAGTTTCCTGGCATGCTCGCCAAAAACCGTTTTGATCGCCAGGGTTTCTATTTTGTCGTTCCAGGGCGTCGATGTCCCGTGGGCGTTGATATAAGAAACCGACTGCGGTTCAACCCCCGCGTCCTCGAGAGCTTTCCGCATGCAGAGACCGGCTCCCTTGCCGTCCATCGCGGGTGCGGAAGCATGGTATGCGTCACCGCTGAGGCCGTACCCTACGATTTCCGCATAAACATCGGCTCCCCGCCGGCGGGCGTGTTCCAACTCCTCAAGGATCAGGATCGCCGATCCCTCCGCCACCACGAAGCCATCCCGCTGAGCATCAAAGGGACGCGATGCGGTTTCGGGCGAATCATTACGGGTGGAAAGGGCACGCATCGCGCAGAAACCGGCGACTCCGAGAGGAGTCAACGGCGCCTCCGCGCCCCCCGCCAGCATGATATCGGCGTCTCCCCGGGCAACGATCCTGAAGGAGTCGCCCACGGAATGAACGCTGGTGGAACATGCCGTGGCATTAGCCAAGTTGGGACCGTTCGCCCCATACCGAATGGAGACTTGTCCCGCGGCTTCATTGATGATCGTCGCGATCAGGAAAAACGGCGAGACCCTCCCTGGTCCTTTTTCCAGCAGGTTGGCATGCGTCCTTTCGATCGAACCGATCCCTCCGATCCCGGAGCCGATATAAACACCGGATCGATCGCCGGCAATCGAGTCCCGGTCGAGTCCCGCATCCCGTACCGCCATCTCCGCGGCGGCAACGGCATACTGGATGAAAAGATCCATCTTGCGGGCCTCTTTGCGATCGAGGAATGCTTCCGGATCAAAGTCCTTGACCTCTCCCGCCACACGGCTGGAATACCCGTTTGAATCAAATCGGGTGAGCGGGCCGACTCCGTTAAGGCCAGCCTGAACGGCTTCCCAATTGGTTTTGATCCCCAGCCCGAGGGGAGAAACGATCCCTATACCGGTTATCGCGACCCTCCGGGGAGAGACTTCTCCTTGATTAAAAACGGTTGCTGCCATTTGAGGGCTTTTCGCTACTTTTTAGAGAGATGATTCAAAACATAATCCATGGCCGTGCCAACCGCGGTGAGCTTTTCCGCATCTTCATCGGGAATGTCCAGGTCGAATTCGTCTTCCAGCGCCATCACCAACTCTACCGTGTCAAGAGAATCGGCGCCGAGATCATCGATGAACGAAGCGCTTTCCGTAACCTGATCTTCGCTGATGCTCAACTTGTCGGCCACGATAGATTTTACTTTTGCTAATAATTCTTCACGTTCCATACTTTCCTCCCCAACTTTTTTTCAAATCATTTGATTATAATATTTACATCCGCATGCCACCGTTGACATGGAGCACTTCCCCCGTGATATATGACGCCGCGTCCGAGAGTAAAAACCTCACGGCATGGGCGACATCCTCCGGCGTTCCGAACCGTTTCAAGGGGATGATATTCAAATACTGACTCTTTATGGAATCCGACAATTTTTCCGTCATCGGAGTGCCGATGTAACCCGGAGCTACGGCATTGACCGTAATCCCGCGAGGCGCGGCTTCCCGGGCAAGCGTTTTGGTCAGGCCGATCACTCCCGCCTTGGAGGCGGAATAATTGGCCTGCCCCACGTTTCCCATGACCCCGGAAACCGATGCCAGGTTGACGATACGGCCGCTTCGCTGGTTCATCATTGTTCTGATTACGGATTTGCAGAGATGGAAGACACCGGTCAAATTGACTCGAAGAACGGAATCCCATTCCTCCTCCTTCATCCGCATTATGAGATTATCACGGGTGATCCCCGCGTTGTTGACAAGATGGTCAATACGGCTGTGCTCGGCCCGTATGGTTTCGATCACATCGGACACTTGTTCGGGATCGCCGACATCCACGAGATAGGAGGCGGCACGCCCTCCCTCGTTCCTAATGGATCGGATGACGGATTCCAATTTTTCCCGCTGGACATCGAGAAGCACTGTGAGGGCTCCTTCCCGGGCCAACATCCTGGCGAGGGTTTCACCGATCCCCTGTGAGGCTCCTGTAATCACGGAAATCTTTTCCGTAAATTCCATCTTATACCTCCGCTCCTCTCAATTCGTGCGTCCCCCGCAAAACCTCGGCATGGATTTTTTCCTGGACTTGGTTCGTTACATAGTCCTTGGCAAGCCGAATGGCGTTCTTCACCGCGACCGGGTTGGACCGGCCGTGTCCGATGATACAAACTCCGTTGATTCCCAGGAGATGAGCCCCTCCGTATTCAGAGTAATCCACCCGCTTGAACAATTTTTTCAAATGCCTCTTCATCAGCAGGAAGCCGAGTTTGGCAAAAACATTTTTCATGATTTCGACCCGGGCCATGCGCGCAAAGGAGTCCAAAACCCCCTCACTCGTCTTGAGCGCGACGTTTCCGGTAAAGCCGTCGCTGACGATCACATCGGCCTTGCCAGAATAGAGGTCTCTTCCTTCGATATTGCCGATAAAATTCAACGGCGCCGCGGTAAGCCGCTCATAGACATCCCGGGTCAGGTCGTTCCCCTTCCCGCCCTCCTCTCCAATGCTCATGAGCGCGACACGAGGCCTTTCCAGCCCCATGACGCTCTCCATGAAGATGCGGCCCATCTGGGCAAACTGTTCCAGGTGCTGGGGCTTACAGTTGGCGTTCGCGCCGACATCCGTTAGCAGTGTTGAGCCGTTGAGAGAGGGAACCAGCAGGGCCAGAGAGGGCCTTTCCACGCCCTCGATAGCGCCCAGGACTTTCTTGGAGATATAAACCACCGCTCCAGTATTGCCGTTGCTGACGAAGGCATCGGCTCTTTTTTCCTTGACCAACTGTGTTCCTATCCGGATGGACGATTTTCCCTTTTTTCGAAAAGACCGCAGTCCTTCGCTCATGCCGATGGACTCCGATGCCCCGATGACCTCGATATGAGCGCGGGAACAATCCAAGCCTTTCAGTTCACGCCGAATAAGGGTTTCGTCACCGACCAGCAACACCTCCGTCTGGAACTCCCGGGCGGCGCTGACCGCCCCTTTGACGATAATCCCGGGGCCGTAATCACCCCCCATGGCATCAACCGCAACTCGCATCAAGCCTCCGGCATCAATCCCCGGTACCTTCGATCACTTGACGGCCCTTATAGAATCCGCATTCCGGGCAGGCCCGGTGCGGGAGCTTGGGGTTACCGCAGTTGGAGCACACGGACATAGAGGGAACCTCAAGTCCGTCGTGACTTCGTCTTTTCTTTGTTCTGGAATGTGAATGTCTTCTTTTCGGATTAGCCATTTAACTTTTGTCTCTTAAAAATATCTTTAATTTTCCTAAACGCGTATCCGCGTTTTTTTGAGAGCATGTGCAATCCCCGTTATCGATCAATTGACCGCACACGGGGCAAATGCCTTGGCAGTCTTCCGAACACAACGGTCGTGTCGGAAACGTCAGGTTCAGCTGCTCCAGCACCACCTCTTCGAGATTCAGCGATCGGCTGTAGTAGAACAGCCTGTTGACATCATCGCGTTCCAGCTGTTCCTTGACTACATCTAATTCTTCCGGAAGAAAAACCAGATCGAAATGAGTATCGACTTCAAACTCGAAAGGGGAAAGACAACGGCAGCAGATGAAGTTGACGAGAGTGGAAATCCGCCCCTTTACATAAACCTCCTCCCCCTGCTTACGAATAAAAACATCCGCGTGCAGAGGCTTCAACAGCACGGCGTTTTCTTCCACAAAATCCTCATTGTGGAATTCAAAATCCCGGCTGATATTCAAACCGCCAGAGGGAAGTCTATCAATATCGATGTTCATGTTTTCTCTCAAAAAAAGTCAATCTATTATATCATTCTACTTTACTTTGTCAACAATCTTGTCCCCCCGGAGGAAGCCGGTGACGGCAGCGGTTTTCGGCGATATAATCCATGCTTCGCATTCCCTTCTTGCCAAAGTCTTCTCGCAGAGTATAATAAATAGGAATAAGGAAATCCAACAATGGCCGGATACAACACGGAGATCGACCGACTCGGGGTAAGATATCACGTACAAACCCAGGACAAAGGTCCGCGGGCTCCCTATATCGAATCCATTATCTTCAAATCGGGACGCGTTCTCTCCTCCAGAAGGAACTCCTATATCGAGCACCTCGAGCATCCGGATCTGAAAAGCAAACTGCGGGAGCTTCTTAAGAAACAACACCAGATGATTCTGGATGAAGTTTCCTCGGGCAGATTCGACCACTGCTGATGTCCGAAGAGAACCGGGTATTTCGAACTTCCCGTATCCTCGGATCCGGAGGGCTTTCGGTTTCCTGAAGCCGCTTTCCGCGAATCCGATCAATCCACACGCAAGGATGACCTAAATGGCGGAAAAGAAGATCTTTTTCATCGACGGCAATTCTCTGCTCTACCGTTCCTTCTACGCAATCCGGCGGCTCTCCAATTCCAAGGGTTTTCCCACCAACGCCATCTTCGGATTCCTGACCAGCTTGAATAAGTTTATCGTTTCCGAATCACCTCAATACCTTGGGATCGTCTTCGACTCCAAGGGACCGACCATCCGTCATGACGCTTTCAAGGAATACAAGGCAAACCGCAAACCCATGCCGGAAGACCTGATCCCCCAGGTGCCTGTCCTGAAAGAGATCCTTAACGCCCTCAATATCCCTGTTTTCGAAATGGCCGCTTATGAAGGGGACGACCTGTTGGGAAGCCTGGCGCGCCGGGCTACGGAACTTCAAATTCCTTCGGTGATCGTGACCAACGACAAAGATCTCTACCAGCTTGTGGACCAGGGAACCTCGGTATACAACTTAAACAAAGAGGCCCTCATGGACGAGACCGCCGTCAAGGAGTCATTCGGCGTTGCTCCGAACCAGGTTGTCGATGTTTTGGCGCTTTGGGGAGATCCTTCGGATAACATCCCGGGAGTTCCGGGGATCGGGGAAAAGACGGCCAAGTCTTTGATGACACAATTCGGCTCGCTGGAATCCCTTCTGGAAAATCTCGGTCAGATCAAAAATCCCAGGATTCGCCAGAAGCTCGAGGACAATCTTGAAAAACTGCACATCAGCCGTCAACTCGCCACCATTAAAAAAGATCTTGAGCTTCCTTTTGATTTGGATACATTCCGCCTCTCCGAACCGGATATCGACAAACTGGCTCCGCTGCTGCGGGATCTGGGCTTTTCCTCCCTTCTGGCCGGATATCTCAAAGCAGCCCCCGCTCCCGAAACGCGCTACCGGGCGATCCAAACACCTCGTGAACTGGACGCGTTGATCGAACAGATCAAGTCCAAGCGCCGCCTCTCTATCGACACCGAAACCACGAGCCCCTTTCCCACTCAGGCTCGTCTGGTGGGCATCTCCTTCGCCACAGATCCAGGAGAAGCTTATTATCTGCCTCTGGGGCACGATGCCGACATCGTTTCTCGGCAGATTGCCAAGCATGCCGCATTTCAACGGCTCCGTCCGGTTCTCGCCGATCCGAAGATCAAGAAAATCGGGCAAAACATCAAATATGACCGCATCGTGCTGCAGCGGGAAGGCCTCCCTCTGGCCGGAATCGAGCTTGACTCCATGATCCTCTCCTATCTTCTGGAGCCTAATTGGGGAAAGCATGGACTCGATCGGCTCGCTCTCTCCCATCTCCAAATAAAAACCATCTCCTACCACGATATCGTCGGTAAAGGAAAAGAGGAACGCACCATGAACGCGGTTCCCGTCGATCGGGTCACACCCTATGCCTGCCAGGACGCGGATCTGGCCCTGCGGCTGTCCGATCGACTCTGGGCATCGGTCAAAAGTCAAGGTCTGGACAAGATATACCGCGATTTCGAGCAACCCCTGATAGAGGTTCTGGCGGACATGGAAACTTGTGGTGTCCAAGTCGACGCCGGTCTTCTCAGCCGCCTGTCTCAGGATCTGGGAGAGGAACTTCAAGCCCTGGAAAAACGAATCTTCTCCATCAGCGGAGAGTCTTTCAACATAAATTCTCCCCAACAGCTGGCACATATCCTCTTCGATAAGATGGGGCTTCTCCCCTCCCGGAAAACCAAAATCACAAAAAACCGCTCCACAAACGTAGACGTCCTCAAGGACCTGGCCCGGCAATCTCCTATCGCAGACCACGTCCTGGAATACCGGCAGCTCTCCAAGTTAAAATCAACCTATGCGGACGCTCTTCCACTGATGATCAACCCCCAAACCGGCCGCATCCATACCTCCTACAACCAGACGGTCGCCTCAACCGGAAGACTGTCGAGCAGCGACCCCAACCTCCAGAATATCCCCGTCCGCGGCGAACGGGGCCGGCGGTTCCGCGCTTCGTTTATTCCCTCTCCGGGTCATCTTTTTCTCGGTGCCGATTATTCCCAAATCGAGCTGCGAATTCTGGCTCACCTCTCCCAGGACCCGGCCATGATTGAGACTTTCCGCCGCGGAGGAGACGTTCATGCCGAAACCGCGGAACGCGTTTTCTCCCAATCCGCCTCTCTTTTTGAGGAGGAACGCAGGCGGCGCGCCAAAATCATTAATTTCAGCATCATATACGGCACTTCCGCCTTTTCCCTTGCCAAGGAACTGTCAACTTCGAATGCGGAGGCCCGGAAGTTCATCGACCTTTATTTCGAAAAATATCCGGGCGTCCGAAAATTCCTGGACGACTGCGTGGAAACGGCCCGCGATCGCGGTTACTCCGAAACCCTCTTCGGAAGAAAGAGGCCGGTTCCGGAATTGCGCCAGGCCAACAGGGTCACGCAACAAGCGGGGCGCCGCATCGCCCTCAATACTCCTATCCAGGGAACCGCAGCGGATCTTATGAAAAAAGCCATGATCGATATCTGGAAAGAACTGAGGCGTCTCAAACTTAAGAGCCGGATGATCATCCAAGTTCACGATGAGCTTATTTTCGAGGTTCCCAAGGAAGAATGCGACACAATGGAAGCTCTCGTTAAAGAAAAGATGGAAGCCGTCCACCCTCTCAGCATTCCGCTGAGCATCCACCTCGGATGGGGGATCAACTGGGCCGAGACCAAATAGCCGCTCATGCAAAGGAAAACGCCGGGCTCACCAAAACAGGACATACAGTCCCACCGTCATCAAGATCACTCCCAGCCCCAACCACAAGACGACGGAAGATGAGCGCATGTCTATCCCGCTTCTTGCGGGAAGGGATTTGGGCTCCCTCAGGGGGCGCCATAAAGTCAGAGCTCCCATCGCCAGGATTAACACGCCGAAGGTAATGGCCATTTTATTGAGAAATACAATGTGATCGAAACAGCGGAGATGGAGGATTCCGTAGACCGGGACGTTCAAAACCAGGGCCGCCACCGCGGCCGATGCCGGAGCGCGTCGAAAGATCAAACCGAATGCAAAAGCGGCCAGGATTCCGGGTGAGATAAAGCCCTGAAAATCCTGAATGTAGTGAAAAATGCCCTGCAGCTTGGGATCACCCAACAGCGGAGCGATCAGACAACCTACGACCACGAAACACACCGTCATGATCCGCCCGATGCGTATCAATGCGCTCGATGAAGCCTCTTTTTTCCAATGCCGTCTATAAAGATCCATGGTAAAAATCGTAGACGCGGAATTGAGCATGGAGTCCAGCGTGCTCATGATCGCACCGAAGATCGCGGCGAACATGAATCCTCTCAGACCCACCGGAATCAGGTTCTTGATAAGGAGGGGATAAGCTTGGTCGCTGGTTGCAAGCTGCCCCCCATAAAGCTGCAACGCGATGATTCCAGGGATAACGATAATAAAAGGAATCAGCAGTTTCAATCCGGCGGCAAAAACGATCCCCAGCTGTCCTTGCCGCAGAGACCGGGCCCCCAGGGTACGCTGGGAAATGTATTGGTTCAGCCCCCAGTAATACAGATTGGGGATCCAGATTCCGATAATCAAGGCCGTCCAGGGGATTTCGGGGTGTTCGGCTGGCAGGATCATGTGCAGCTTATCGGCATTCGCCGCCAGAAAGGGCTTGATGCCTCCGACGGCGGCGAGGCCGAGAAAAAGCGTGACGGCTCCCCCGATCAGCAGGGCCGATCCCTGGATCAAATCCGCCCAGACCACGGCTTTCAAACCCCCGATCGTTGTATAGAACGCGGCGAGGACACCGATGATCCAGACGGCGGACGTTAGGTTAATCCCGAAAATCGTATGCAGCGTCAAGCCGCCCGAATAAAGGACGGCGGAGATGGTTACTCCGATATAAACGATCATCGTGTAAAACGCCATAATGGCGCGGGGCAGGGGGCCGTAACGGTGCTCCAGGAATTCCGGGATGGTATAGATTCCGCTCCTTAAAAACTTGGGAAGAAAAAACAGCGCCACGAAGACGAGGGTTATCGCGGCCACCCATTCATAACTGGCTACGGCCAGTCCCACCGCCCCCGCCCCTTGGCCGGACTGGCCTACGATCTGTTCCGTGGAAATGTTGGAGGCGATCAGCGAAAATCCGATCAGATACCATCCGAGATTGCGTCCAGCTAGAAAATAATCCTCATGCGTCGCTTTTTTTCGGCTTTTATATAGACTGGTTCCGACGACGAAACCGATAAACCCCAGAAAGACCCCTATGTCCAACCACGAGAGATCCATCCCGCTGTCCTCCAGTATTTTCAATCGGGGACGGCGAGCGCGGCCCCCATCGTCTTACGAATACAAATCCGACTCCTTCTCCGGCACGTCAGGTGTTCCGGATCCGGGGCTACGGCCGGAGGGCCTTGTTGAAGACACGGTAGCGCTTGTACAGTTTCCCGCCCATCTTTTCCATTTCAGCCCTTACTTTAACATTGGTCTCCATTTCATCATGGGTGTCCATGATTTCGAGGCCGGCTTCGTGTGCGGACATGATCATCTTGGATCCCATATAGGCATCCAGACCGCGACCGCGATATTCATCCTTTACCGCACCGAGCAGCAGGTCCAGCTGTTTCGTGGTTCTGGCCGCCCGCAGGATCTTCAAAAAACCGAATGGAAAAAGACGTCCCCGCGCTTTCTGGATCCCTTCGGTTATATCCGGAATCCCGATAATAAAGGCGACCACTTCTTCATCTTTCTTTACGGCTTTTACAAATCGAGGATCGAGGACGGGGATATACCGCTTACCCAGCTCCTCCATCTCCCTTTCGTCGAGATTTGCATACCCGTATATATTGCTGTTGGAGTAACATTCGTTCATCAGGTGCAGAATCGGTTTCACCCATGTTTTCAGTTGCTTCCGGGATTTGAACTCGATCACGTTGAAAACACCTTTTCTCTCCACCCTTTCGCAGATCCGTTTATAAAAGTCCGGAAGCTCCTTGGGCACATCCAGTTTATATACATAATAATCGAGCTCTTTGGTATAGCCCTGTTTTTCCACCAACTCCGGCATCCACTCGAAGTTATAACAGGTTGCGATGGTTGCCCGGTGCTCGAACCCTTCGACCAGGAAGCCCTCCGGATCCTGGTCGGTAAATCCATAGGGACCGATGATCTTATTCATCCCTTTTTCACGGGCCCAATCCTCGATCGCCGTCAGCAGCGCCCGAACGACCTCCTCGTCGTGCGGGGATTCGATGAATCCGAAACGGGCGGTTTTTTCACCTTGGGTTTCGTTATAGCGTCGATTGATGATTCCCATGATGCGCCCGACCGGCCGACCGTCCCTGAAGGCAAGCAGAAGACGCGTGTCGGAAGAAGCGAACGCCGGATTTTTATCCGGATTAAAGTACTTGAATTCATCGCTGTATATGGGATGAACCCAATTCTTATGCCCGGCATGCAGCTTTTCCGGCAGATAAATAAAAGTTTTTAAGTCTTTCTTACCGTTGACTTGCTCTAACGTTACCGTCATTCTTTCGCCCCGATTGTGCCCATAAATCAGCACGTTAAATTTTTTCTATCTTAACCGACATTAATTCAAAAGGCAAAGAAATCGTTGCTTTAGGAACGTCAACCGAATCGACCTTCGGCACATGCATATATACTTTTGGGTTGACAAAGGGCCTTGAGAATGAATAAACTTTAGGATTCCAAAATATTGGAAAGTGGAGACCATGAAAGCCAAAACGTTTCCCCGCGGAGTTCATCCTCCGGAGCATAAAGAATTTACGGCCGCAAAGCCGTTTGAAGTCCTTCCGCCTCCTGAAAAGGTATATATTCCCCTGAATCAACACTTCGGGAAACCGGCAGAACCCCTTGTAAAAAAGGGGGATGAGGTTTTTCTCGGACAAAAGATCGGAGAATGTAGCGGCCTTTTCTCGGCATCCGTTCATTCCAGCGTTTCCGGAAAAGTGACGGCCGTAGACGGTTATCATCACCCCTCGGGCAAGCCGGTTCCGACGGTCACTGTAGCCAATGACGGTGAAGACCGCTTGGCCTCCGATATCAAGGGCGTTGCCGATCCATTCGCTTTGAGCCCGGACGAGATCCGGGAACGCATCCGGGAGGCCGGCATCGTCGGGCTCGGCGGCGCGGCATTCCCTACCGCCGTGAAATTGTCGCCGCCCAAAGACAAACCGGTTGATACGATCGTCCTGAACGGATGCGAATGCGAACCCGTCCTCACCGCGGACTACCGTTTGATGCTGGAATCGTCGGACGCCGTACTCCAAGGCGCCGAACTCGTCCGCAAGGCCGCCGGCGCGGAGAAGGTCATCATCGGCATCGAGGACAACAAAAAGGATGTGTTCGCACTCTTTCAGGAGAGAGCCAAGGGGCCGAAAACCGAAGTCGTCCTTCTCAAAACCAAATACCCGCAGGGCGCGGAAAAGAATCTTATCTATGCCCTTCTCAAGCGGGAAGTTCCCCGGGGAGGCTTGCCCTTCGATGTCGGCGTCGTCGTTCAAAACGTGGGCACGGTCAAAGCCGTCTGGGATGCCGTCAGCCGCGGCCTTCCTCTTTACGAAAGAGCCGTTACGGTTTCAGGGCCCGGAATCCGGGACCCCAAGAACCTCATCGTACGGATCGGAACTCCCTTTAAAACAGCAATCGAGCACTGTGGAGGTTTGATCGAAGGCGCTAACCTCATGATCATGGGCGGCCCCATGATGGGAATCTCCCAATGGAATCCCGATATCCCCGTGATCAAGGGAACATCCGGGATATTAGCCTGGCCGCTTCCCGAAGGCGTTTCGGAATACAAATGCATTCGCTGCGGCCGCTGCGTCGAACACTGCCCCATGGGGCTCGTCCCGACCCTGCTCATGAAATACGTGAAGAACGATATCCTTTCCGAAGCCGAACAATGGGGCATCCTCGACTGCGTCGAGTGCGGCTCCTGTCAGTATTCCTGTCCGGCTAAAATTCCGCTCGTCCAATGGCTTCGCCTTGGAAAGAATAAAATCATAAGCCAAAAACGGAAAAAGAGTGCATGATGTCGGATCAAAAAATCATTCTTCAATCTTCGCCTCATTTCAATCACAAAGACTCCGTTCCCAAGATTATGTATACGGTCATCTTGAGCTTGATGCCCGCGGTCGCCGCGTCTTTCTATTTTTTCAGGTTTCGCGCGCTCCTGCTGTATTCGTTGTCCATCGCGGCTTGTTTGTTGACGGAGGCCGTATTCCTCAAGCTGCGTAAAAAACCCATGAGTTCCGTTTGGGACGGCTCTGCGGTCATCACCGGACTGCTTCTGGCCATGACCTTGCCTCCATCCCTGGCTCCGGAAATGGTTGTCATCGGGGGCGTCGTCGCGATCGCTCTGGGCAAACAGGTGTTCGGAGGCCTCGGCGACAACATCTTCAACCCGGCTCTGGTCGGACGCGCCTTTCTGCAGGTTGCTTTTCCCATCGGCATGACAACGTGGATCCCGCCGGTTACACTGCAGGTCAACACCGCGACCTTCGCAACCCCTCTCGGAAATCTCAAGTTTCACAATGCGCTGGCGGAAGGCATCATGTCCCCCCTACGTGATATGTTCTGGGGTAACACGGGAGGGTGCCTGGGCGAAACATCAACGATCGCACTCCTCCTGGGCGCCGCTTTTTTACTCTACAAAAAAGCGATCGACTGGAGGATTCCTGCGGGTATCCTCGGAACCCTGACCGTCTTCACCGGTATTTTTTGGGCCATCAACCCCGAGCGCTATGCCTCTCCCTCTTTTCACCTTTTGGCGGGAGGCCTCATGATCGGCGCCTTCTTCATGGCCACCGACCTGGTAAGTTCCCCCATAACCGGATTGGGAACCTGGATCTATGCCGTCGGGATCGGTCTTATGATCGCCTTGATCCGCCTTTTCGGCGGTTATCCCGAAGGAGTCATGTTCTCCATCCTGTTCATGAATACCTTTGTTCCACTCATCAACCGCTCGACGCGGCCCCGTATTTTCGGTGAAAGGAGGGCGTCTTGAACCTGACGACACGAATGATTCTCGTTCTCACCTCCGTCGGGATCCTTTCCGGAGGGTTCCTCGCCAGCGTCGGATCTCTTACCAAAAAACCTATCGCCATGAATAACCTTAAAGGTGTCCAGGATGCCATCCTTCAGGTCGTTCCCGACACCGTTGAAAGCGAAAAACTTTTTGAAGAAGAAGATTTTACTGTTTATGGAAGCAAAGATAACGGCGGACGGATCATAGGCTATGCCGTTTACACTTCCGGAACCGGATTTCAGGATGTTATCACCCTGATGTACGGCACGGATGTTTCCGTCTCGAAAATAAGCCGCATGGTCATCATCGACCAAGCCGAAACTCCCGGTCTGGGAGCAAAAATCACGGAAAAAGAAACGTTTCTTCAATTCTGGGAAAACCGGGACGCATCAGAACCGCTGACGCTTAGAAAGCCGGCGGTCGATTCCCCGGCGGAGCTGTCCGCCTCGGAGGTGAACACCATCACCGGCGCCACGATCTCCTCGGAAAAAGTGCTCGAAACGGTCAATCTTTCCTTGGAAAAATTGAAAAGCCTTAAAAACAAAGGCGAGCTCGGGAGAGAGGATTAAGATGCCAACCAAAAGCATCGCACAGGAATACATCAAGGGGCTCTGGGAGGAAAATCCCGTTTTTCGACAACTTCTGGGTATGTGCCCGACCCTCGCGGTGACCAACGCCGTCATCAACGGGATCGCCATGGGCCTGGCCACGTCTTTCGTGCTGATTTTCAGTTCGCTCGTCGTGGCCTCGATAAAAAAACTCATTCCCAGCCAGGTCCGCATCGCAAGTTATATCGTGATCATCGCGACTTTCGTCACGATGGCCGACCGCTTTCTCCAGGCCTTTTTTCCTCCCATCTCGAAATCTCTGGGTCCTTACATTCCCCTGATCGTTGTCAACTGCATCATCTTGGGCCGTCAGGAAGCCTTCTCATCGAAAAACAGTGTCGGCCGGTCCTTGGTCGACGCCCTGGGTATGAGTTCGGGCTTCATTCTCGCCCTGCTGCTGCTCAGTTCCATTCGGGAGGTCCTGGGAGCCGGAACCTTTTTGGGCCACCAGGTCATGGGCGCATGGTTCGAACCCTGGATCATCATGATTCTTCCGGCGGGAGCGTTTATCACGCTGGGGATACTGCTTTCCCTTGCCTTATTGATTGAAAGCAAAACCAAACAGAGGAGATCGGAATAGTGGAACTCATCGCACTCTTTATCTCTTCCATCTTCGTTAACAATTACATTCTCCACTACTTCTTGGGAATCTGCCCTTTCCTCGGAGTCAGCAAGAAGCTGGATTCCGCGGTCTCCATGGGAATGGCCGTCACCTTCGTAATGACCATCACGGCCGTCTTTTCCTGGATGATCAACCACTGGATCCTCATTCCCTTCAACCTCGATTACCTTCAGATCGTTTCGTTTATCCTCGTTATCGCATCTCTGGTTCAGCTGGTCGAAATGTTCATCCGAAAAATAAGTCCTCCTCTTTACCAAGCCTTGGGGATCTATCTTCCGCTCATTACCACCAATTGCGCCATCATGGGGCTGGCGCTCCTCGCCGCCCTGAATAACTATAATTTTATAAAAACGGTTATCTTCGGAGTCGGATCCGGTTTGGGATTCACTCTCGCGATCGTGCTGATGGCCGGCATACGGGAACAGCTCGATCTGGCCGACGTACCGGAACCCCTCAAAGGCGCCGGAATCGCACTAATCGTTGCCGGGATCATGGCTTTGGCTTTTCTCGGCTTCTCAGGGATGATTTAGGATGGAATTCATAATACCGATCCTCACCATGGCGGCCCTAGGGTTTCTTTTCGCTCTCGGTCTCGCCATCGCCTACCAAAAACTCAAGGTTGAGGAAGATCCCAAGGTCGTCAAGATCTCGGAGATCCTGCCCCAGGCCAACTGCGGCGCCTGCGGCTTTTCCGGATGCCGGGCCTTTGCCGAAGCCGTCGTAAAGGGCGATGCTCCGCCCAACGGCTGTCCCGTCGGAGGACAGGACGTCGCCTCTCAAGTCGCTGAGATTCTCGGCGTTCAAGCGGGAGAAATGACCAAGAAAGTCGCCCGCGTACACTGCCAGGGGACGGCCGAAGCCGCTCCCGACCGCGGAATCTATCATGGAATCGACGGCTGTACCGCCGCTCAGTTGGTAGGAGGAAACAAAGTCTGTTCCTACGGATGCCTCGGTCTTGGAGACTGCGTCCAAGCTTGCTTGTTCGATGCGATCCACATCGGAGAAAACGGTCTTCCCGTCGTCGATGAGGAAAAATGCACGGCCTGCGGCAAATGCGTGGACGCGTGTCCCCGAAACATCCTTGAGTTGCTGCCGGCCGAACAAGAGATAATGGTTTTCTGCCGCTCTGAAGAACGGGGTCCGGCCGCGAAAAAAGCCTGCAAAAATGCCTGTATCGGATGCGGAATCTGCGTTCGGGCATGCCCGGAAGCGATCGTACTTGAAAACAACCTCGCGAAAATTATCGACATCAATAAGATAGAACCGGAAAAAATTCCAGCGATTGAAAAATGTCCGACAAACGCGATCGGACGGATATCAAACAATGATCAAGGATAACGCCCGCGTCGTTTCCACCGACGCCGATCTCGCTCGAGTGGAAGTCAACTGCCTTTCGGCGTGCGAGGACTGCCATGCCCGCCTTCTTTGCGCTGGCAACAAGCAGGACAACGGCCTCATCTCGGCCCTGAATCCCTTGAACGCGGCACCGGGAGACCGCGTCCTCATCGAAGTTCCCGAATCTCGATACAACCGGGCCTTGATCTTTCTCTTCGGCACGCTGCTGACCGCCGCCTTGATCGGGATGGGCGCAGGTTACGCCCTTTCCGGCGTTCTGCGTCTTTCATCATCCAAGGCGGGTGCCGCCGGTTTGATTCTCGGTCTTCTCTTGGGAGGATTGGGCCTTTTTATGTCTTTCCCAAAAAAATCACGAAAATATCTCTATCCGGTTATCACTGCCATAACCGCTAAAGGAGGCTGCCATGGATAGACGGAATTTCTTTAAAACCATGCTGATGACACCTTTGTTTACACCGCTTCTACTGTCGTCGCAATCTCGAACCAGTGAGAGCGAGCTTTTTTTGATCGCCGACAATCCCGAGGACCATATTCCCATGATCCTGCAGGAATTGAATAAAATGTCCCTGGTAAACGGAAACCGCTTTGTACTGCTCAATGATTTTCCCTCCGAATCAGGACTCATCGACGCACTCTCCAACGCGGGGCTTCGGCACGTACCCGGCACCGCCAACGCGGATATGACCCTTTCTCACAGCGTCCTGCGGCAATCGGCTTCTCCTTCTTTCGCCCTGGTGCGAAACGGCAAGGTATGGGATCTCCGCTCCCGCCGGCTGATGTCTCTCTGGCGGGATATCTACCACGGCCGCCAAAACGCCACGGGCCTGACGGTTATCGCTTTCCGCAGACCGTCGGCCTTCTCCTCTCCGGGAGACTCTATTTCCATTTATCGACAGGGAAACGCCATCGCCCGGATGAAGCTGGATACCGACCGCTCCGCCCGTTTCTCCGTTAAAACAGGTGAGATTTCAGTCCGCATCCGCGGCGGAAAAGCCTGGATAGACGAATCGTCCTGCCGCAACCACATCTGCCAGCTCTCGCCGCCCGTCTTTCTGGGGGGAGAACGCATTGTCTGCGCCCCGAACCATCTTTTGATTCAGGTCAACGGGACGTCCGGAGTCGATACCGTCATCGGCTGATCAAGGTATCGTCGAGGCTTATCGCCGCCTCCGATATTTCATCCGGGTGCGGTTGACATATTATGGAGGTCGAATATGAAAACGCGTTTTATCGGGATTCTCTCGTTTGTTCTGCTTATTCCCATTACCGCAGTCCCGGGGCAGGGACGGGACGCCGCGCCGGCGCGTCCGTTAAAATACGATCATAACTACACTTTTTCAGAGGTTCGTTCTTTTCTGAAAACCGTCAGTGTGGACATGCCGAAGCTCACCACCCTGCACACCATCGGCAAAAGCTTTCTTGGTAAAGATCTGCTGGTACTGGAAATCACCAACAAATCCACCGGCGGCGCTTTGAAGAAACCCGGATTCTGGATGGACGGAAACCTGCATTCTTCCGAGGTCTTCGGCTGCGCCGTATGTTTGAACACCATCGAGACCTTGCTTTCCGGATACGGTCATGACGAAGAAATCACGCGCCTTCTCGACACCAATGCCATCTATATCATGCCGAAGTTGAATCCCGACGGATCCGACTATTATCTCACGCATCCCGACGGCCTTCGCAGCAGCGTCCGTCCGCACGATTCGGATAGAGACGGATCATTCGACGAAGATCCGCCTGATGATTTGAATCAGGACGGTAACATCACCCAAATGCGCATTAAAGATCCCCTGGGAACCATGCGTTCGGACCCCGAAGAGCCGCGCCTCATGGTTCGCAGAAAAGAAGACGAAACAGGGGAATGGCGGGTTCTTACGGAAGGTGTCGACAATGATCATGACGGCCTTTTCAACGAAGATGGAATCGGCGGTCTGGATATCAACCGCAATTGGCCCGCCCAGTGGCAGCAGGAATACATCCAGAACGGAGCCGGTCCTTTTCCCTTATCCGAACCGGAAACACGCGCGGTGGCCGAATTCCTGTTTTCCCACCGTAATGTAACCGGAATCATCAACCATCACATGGCGGGGAATTTTCTTTACCGCCCGCCCAACAACCGACACTTCAATCCCGCCAACGGGATTGAAGAACCCATGCCGGTCGAAGACTCGACGGTCTATTCTCTCTTTGGTAAGAAATACAGCGAGATCATAAACGATCAGAAGGTTCAAATCGTCTACGGACGAGGGGGCCCTCCCCGGTACGGCGCTATCTGGGGAGTGATGATCGGTTGGGCATATGATCACTACGGCGCCTTCAGTTTCGTTCCTGAAATCGGTCAATATCCCTGTGATTACGATGAAGACGGGAAAGTAACGCAAGCGGAGAGACTTCGCTGGAACGACACGGAAATGGGAGGAGAGATTTTTGTGGATTGGCAGCCGTATGATCACCCCCAGCTGGGAAAAGTCGAGATCGGGGGATTCCTCTCTAAAATCTACAATCCGAAAAGCGAAAGTTATATCAATCTTATGTGCCATCCCGGGCCGGTTTATCGGGATTTTCTTAAAAAGCATACAGCCTGGAATCTCTACTTGGCATCCATGTCTCCGCGGGTTCAGATCACATCCGCCGAAAGAACTTCTCTGGGAAAAGGCTTAACCCGCATCAAAATCAGCGTCCAGAACCAAGGATTCCTTCCGTCCCATGTTACCCATCAGGCTCTTCGCAACCAAACCGCAAAAACCGTGAAAGCCCGGCTGCAGGTGAACGACGCCGAGCTCGTTATCGGCCGACCGGAGACCGACGTGGGGCACCTTCCCGGAAACACCCCTCAATCCGTCAGTCCCATAAAAACGGTGGAATGGGTTGTAAAGAACGCGGGGGACAATCCTCGGGTCACCGTCGAGGTTTTTTCGGAAAAAGGGGGAACCGAGACCCGAACCTTCCGCCTCGATTAACTCGATCGTCCCTCCCCGAGGATCGGAAGAGATAGGACTGTAACGCGGACATGAGTTCTCTTGCCGTGAAGAGGGTTTTTGCCCTTTTGTTTTCGATGATGCTTTTCGTGTCGGCGGGATGCAGGCGGCGGGCATCCTGGCACACAACCACTCTCCTTTTTTTTGATACCGTTTGCGAGCTTAAAATCCACGCTCCTGATTCCGCTGTCGGTCCCTCCAAAGAGGGTGTTTCTCAAATTTTTTCCGAAATCGAAAGCCTTTTTTCCCCGGGAGCTTCCCTCTCAACTCCCCTTGTAAATCACTTATTCACACAATCGTATGACGTCTATCTTAAATCCGAAGGAAGTTTCGATGTCTCCGTCGCTCCTTTATCCAGGCTCTGGGGATTTCGCAGCCGTTCCTACGCGGTGCCCGATAAGCACGAAATATTGAAAACACTCACCCGGGTTGGGCTGGATCGAATCAAGAGTTCCCCGAAAGGCTTGATGATCCCTGACGGCATGGAGTTGGATTGGGGGGGGGTTGCGAAAGGCTTCGGGATCGACCGGGCGGTTCAGCTCCTCCGGAGAAACAACATCTCCCGAGGATTTTTAAACGCGGGAGGAGATCTTTTCTGTTGGGGAGAGAACCCTGAGGAGAAGGATTGGAGGATCGGTATCCAACATCCCCGCCGGGAAGGATTCCTGGGCGTCATGACGATCTCCGGATTCGGCGCGGCCACCACCGGCGATTACCAGCGTTTTTTCATCGAAAACGGAATACGGTATCATCATGTTTTCGATCCTAAAACAGGCTATCCAGCACAAGGAAAACAGAGTGTCACTGTAATTGGGCCGAAAACCCTGCTCTGCGACGCTCTATCGACAGCCCTGTTTGTCAGCGTGGATCCTGAAAAAATCCTTGCTTCCTATCCAGATTACGGCGCTGTCCTGGTGGATGATAAAGGGATCGTCACGACGATCGGAAGGTCGTTTTCCCTCCATCTTGAACCCTGATCATAATGACCTTCCCTTCCACCCTAAACGTCTCTCCTGAGCGATGAAACCTCAAAAGAAGGGGGGAAGGTATCCGCTGCCAATATTTATGGCCTCATTCGTAAAGACAAAGCGTTAAAGAAGCGTTATATAAACCGCCGCGGATAAAAAATCAGATTTTCATGGGCATCAAGACATGGAGATACTCGCTGTCCGGATCGACGTCGGGACGCATGAGAACCGCGCTGTTTTCATCCTTGATCTCCATGACGACATGATCCGATTTGACCGTAGCTAAAAAATCCAGCAGATATTGTGCATTGAAACCGATCTCGATTTCAGGGCCGGAATACTCCACGGCAACCCGATCCTGAGCCTCTCCGATTTCAGGATTTGATGAAAACAGATGAATCTGATCGGGAGCGATGGTTAATTTTATCCCTTTCGATCTCTCGGTGGATAACAGAGCGACCCGCCGGATGGACTGGGAAATTTCATCCCGGGAAATCGAGATGGCTTGAGGGTTTTCCTTCGGAATCACCGCTTGATAGTTAGGAAACTTTCCCTCAATGATTCGGGATATCAATGTCCGGTTGCCGACCTTGAAAAAAAGATTATTCTCATCAAGATCAAAGGCAACGCTTTCTTTTTCGAATTTCCTCAGCTCGCTCAAGGTTTTTTTTGATATGATCCCCCTTATTTCATTTTCCAGCGCCAAATCCTCAAAAATCCTTGAGGTATACGACAATCGGTGTCCATCCGTGCTGACCAATTGCATTTTCCTGTCGGTCAGAATCATGAGCGCACCGTTTAAATAATACCTTTGTTCCTGTGTAATCGAATAGTAAACCCGATCGATCATTTCACGCATATTTTCAAGCGGGAGCTGAATTTTCTTTTCGAACTTCGGTTCGGGTACCTGAGGATAATCGTCTTTAGGAAGACATAGGACCTTGAATCGACTCACCCCGGAGGTGATTTGCAGGGTCAAGTCCTGATTTTCGTGAAACAACACCTCTTTTCCCTCAGGAAGAGATCTGACGATCTCGAAGATTTTCTTTCCGGAAACCGTGATTGCGCCGGGATCTTCCACGTTGGCGGGAAAATGTGTTTTCAATCCGACTTCAAGGTCCGTTCCCGTCAATTCGATTTCATCTTCCCTGGCATTGACAAAAATATTCGCTAATATGGGCATGGTGTTTCTTTTTTCTACGATTCCCTGGAGAAGCTGTAATTCTTTGAGGATCTCTTCCCGATTGACTGAGAATCTCATTTTTCCACCTCTTTTTTTATCTTCTTTTTATTATATTTATTATTAATTTAGATTAGTTAATAAGAATAATAAAAGCAAATGAAATGTGCAAAAGTTCCATAAACACTTGATATTCTAGCGAATATAGTTCATTAATTTGTTCAATTCATTGTTGAATCCACTGTCTTCGTTGCGCATCTTCTCGATTTTACGAATACTGTGAATAACGGTGGTATGGTGTTTTCCACCGAATTTTTTTCCGATCTCAGGAAGCGAGGTCTTTGTGAGTTCCTTCGAGATGTACATAGCGACCTGACGGGGAAAGGCGACTTTTGGGGAGTTATTTTTCGATTTGAGTTGAGACATCTTCAATTTGTATTTATGACAAACCAGTTTCTGAATTTTTTCCACAGTCACGATATTTGATGTGGAATCCAAAAGGCCTTTCAAGGCTTCCTTGGTTAGATCGAGATCTATCGTTTCGCCTTTAAGGGAAGCAAAGGCGATGACGCGGCGAAGATAGCCCTCAAGTTCCCGGATATTTGAGTGAACTTTGTCCGCGATATAAAGGGCAACGCTTTCCGGGAGGATGATACCTTCGGATTCGGTTTTTTTCCTCAGGATGGCGATCCGTGTTTCTATATCCGGGGGCTTGAGGTCGGCGATCAACCCCCACTCGAATCGGGAGCTGAAACGTTCTTCAAGGTTTGGGATCTCCTTGGGTGGGCAGTCGCTGGAAATGACGATCTGTTTCTGGCTGTCGTAGAGATGATTGAATGTATGAAAGAACTCTTCCTTTGTCCGTTCGCGGCCGGCAAGATAATGAATGTCATCCATGAGTAGAACATCGATGCTGCGATACTTTTGTCGGAAATCGAGGACCTTGCCGTATTGGAGATGATTGATGAGGTCGTTCATGAATTTTTCAGTTGTGATATAAAGCACCTTCAGGCCGCGGTCGCCGTTGAGGTTTTCATGACCGATAGCATTCATCAGATGGGTTTTTCCCAATCCGGCGCCTCCGTAAATGTAAAGTGGATTATAGGATTTTGCGGGATTCTTGACGACGGCCAGGGAAGCGGCGTGAGCGAATTGATTACACGAGCCGACAACGAAGTTTTCAAAGGTGTATTTAGGATTGAGGTTTGGATTGAGGAGCCCGCCGTGTTTTGATTTCCTGGCATGAGGAGATCGCCGCTTATATGCGGAAGACGCTTCGTCGAAGATGTACTTGATCGAATAAGCTTTTCCGAAGAGTTCCTGGGAACAACCGTTGATCAACCGTGTGTAGTGAAATGAGAGCCATTCCTTGAAATAAGAGTTGGGAACCTTTACATACAGGCAGTCTTTTTCGCTTCCGATATACGAAGTGGGAGAAAACCAAGTCTCATAGCTGTTTTGATCGAGTTGGGTCTTCAAGCTCGATTTGATTTTCTGCCAAGGGTCTAATTTTTCTTTTGTTTCCATCTTGGCTCAATGAATTTCCACAGAAATATCCACAAATGTGGAAAACCTTCCGAGTTTTGCTGATATAGGGTTTTAAGAAGAAGGCGTGGCTATAATAGCACCCACCATATTCAAATTCAAGCGTTTTTCGGAAAAAATTAAAAATCGAATCCGATCCAGAATTTGGTACGAAAATTCCCTATCGTATCCCAACTGAAAGGAGAGGACATATCCGGTATTTCCAGGCGTTTGACGAATTCGAGATGGATGGGAAATCCCAGAAAAAAGAATTGGAACCCGAATCCCCACGAACCCAGAGCGTCGGCCCCGACCAGGATGAAGTTTTCAGGATCGTTGGGATCGACGTCGAAGCGAAAGAATTGAGCCGGATATCCCTTGACTTTGGTTCGCGCCATGTCGAGAAAAACAGTTCCCCGCACCGGGCCGATCTGTCCGATCAAAGTGGATGCGGCGTTGATCAGGGGGATGCGGAACTCGAGATTGGCGAACCAGCCTTCCGTGCCGATCAGGCTGTAGTAGTAGGCCGTGCGCACTTCGTTATTACCGCCGAAGTAAGTTATGAACGGATCTTCTCCTCTACTTGCGAATCCTCTCCACCGGAATGCGATAACCGTGTCCGCACCGAGATACAGGTATTTCCGGAAATCCGCCGACATGGAAGTGTTGTTGAAAAAGGAATCACCGGCCGGGAGCGCTTGGGAAAGGGTTACACGGAAGGTTCCTCCGGCGGCCGGACCGTAGTATTTGAAGCGGGTGGTCTCACCGACCAGAGAGAAAGAAGCGGACATGAGGTTTCCGTTCCAGAAGAGGTTATAGTTTCTCCCGCTGTAGGCGAGGCTTTGGGCGAGGAAGGGATCAAAAAATTCTTCTTCGTAATGAGAATATCCTAAAGACGCCGTAAAGCGGTAGTATCGGTTGAAGGGGTAGTAGATACCGGCGTTGGCGCCCGCGATGGTGCGCGTGGCGATGGCGTCCTGATAGGATAGATAATTCCAGAAGCTCGGTGCGTAGTAATAGTAGTCGGGGTAATAAAACTGCGTGAATTGAAAGGCGCTGGCCATGAACTGCATGCGCCGTTTTTGATTGTAGTAAGCGAACTGGTAAGACCGGAAACTCTGCACCTGATAAGCCATTAAATTGAAAGTGTGGTCTCCCAGAAGATCAGTGAATGTCAGCATGGTGCCGCCGTAGATGGAACCGTCGGTCGACAGGATGGCTTCGATTGGGGGGCGAGCGGTCAGGAATAATTTTCCGATTCCCTTATGCGCTTTTATTTTATCCTTGCTGATGTCGAGAGAGAGAATCGGCTCGAATCTATTGTATTCCTGTTCTTCCGGCTTTATTTCGGCAAAAGCGATCGTCTTTTCGATCTCTCCTTCGGCTTCCATCTTGAAAGCCTGGAAAGCCCCTTTGTTGAAGGAAGAAAAGACGATATCGTTGGATTTTCCGGGAAAGGGAACCGGAAAGAAATTTCCGGTACGGACATCAGTGTATCGGGTGAGATCGCCCGTGTTCCGGTCGAGGCTGTATATGTTGAAGGCTTCGCGCATGTCTCCGGCGAAATAGATTTTCTGAGAATCGGAGGAGAATTCCGGATTGGTTGCGTTGGCATCGTCGAACGTCAGCTGAGTTTTCTTGTTCAAGTCTTCGATCGGAGAAATGAAAAGCTTGTCGAAGGAATTCAAGCGGATGGAATATGCGATATGCTTTCCGTCGGGGGAGACGACCGGAGACTTTTGATAAAATTCATCATGGGTAAGATTCTCGATCTTTTCGGTCGAGAGGTCGATTTTATAAACATCATGCTGTTCTCCATCGTAAGCCGTAAAGACGATTTCATCCCGGTCGGGGAAGAAAGAGGGCGCGGCCGGCTGATCATAAGGAATGGAAATGAGCTTAAGGGTTTTCCCGGAGAGGGCGTTGATGATCATCAGGGAGTATTTTTCACCTCCGCGAACGAAAAAAGCGATGCGATCTCCATCCGGAGCCCAGGCAAGATCTTTTCCCTTCGTTGTATCTATCTCGTATTTGATCCGTTCATACTTTGTCGTGTAACCGCGGGTGATGTTTTTGATGACACGGCCGTCTTTCGTGGATGTGAGGATGACGTCGATTTCCCCGGCCCGCAAATTGAAGAGCATGACCGCAAGGATGTCCCCTGAAGGGGACAGCGCGTGAGAGAAAGAGAAATAATAGGGTTTCAGCGGGAAGGACGGGGTGATGGGAATGCTGTAGTCTTCAGGATTTTCGCGCAGCAGAAACGGCTTGAAGCGGTCGCGAAGATATTTTTTGAACTCGAAAGAAAGCTGCTGGGGCGGCATTTTGAACGCGCGTTTCACCGGCTCCCGTTTCCCGATCAGCGGTGTGCTTTTCAAAGATCTCCACAGCTCTCTGACTCCGTTGCGTCCGTATTTCCATTCGATGAAGTCGAAGAGGGCGTGGCCGAAATCATATGCGGGATCTCTCGGAAGAGGATATCTTGAAAGCAATTCTCCGCGTTCATTCAGCTCGGGAATCCTGTCGTTCAGAACGGAATCGCGGACGATAAGGGAAGACCAGGTCGACCATACCCCCGTGCTGTATTCCGAAAAGCCTTCGAAAATCCAAAGAGGCGGTCGCGAAACGGCGTATACGGCGGCGCCCGGACTTCCATAGAGCAGGTCATACTCGAAAATGTGGGTCAGTTCGTGAATAATGAGTTCCTGCAGCTCGTCTTTCGGCATATCTCCGCGTACCGCCACCCGGTAGAGCAAGGGTTCGGCGACCCCCAGAACACCTTCGGGCATATTGAACAGGTTGGTTTGTTGAAAGTCCGTTGTATTTATGTAATAAAGCAGAGGAACCGGCGCTGAAAGCTCATGTTTGGTATGATTACTGACATGAAGATAGGCGCTTTCGGCCATCTCCGCGACTTTTTTCAGTGTGGCCTCGTCTTTGGTGTAAAAGTAGACATCGAAGTGGTCGGTTTTGTAGTGGTCCCAATCGAATTTTGTATAAAGCACCTTGTTTTTTCCGTAATAAGGGATGTAAAACATCTGTGCGAAAGCCGACGATGACCACAAGAGGACGAGCAATAAGATAAAAAAGATTCGTATGTAAAGTTTCATGGTTTCTCCTTTACAATCTCTCACTTTGTGATGAGATATCGATCCTGGTTCTGCCGCTTACCTCCCAGATCCTGGAGAAGCTTGTCTTTAACGACCTGCAAGAGATCATAATATGCGAAGCGGGAAGTCTGGTTGGGGTTGTTGTAGGTTCGCCTCTCCTTGAAATTACGGGTGAAGATGGAGTTTCCGGTAGTGGAGTCAATGAGGGCGATATCGACTTCGATGGCGAAAAATCTTTGCTGCGCCAGCTTGGGTTGAGGTTCAAAAGGGGTTTCGAATTTATCTCCCTTTTTCTGAAGGAGAGCTTTCCGCGATTCCTCGCGAAAACTCAAGTTTCCGGTGAACAGGAGGGTTTTTTTGAGTTTCGGAAACGTTGACCGCCAGAAAGCGGAATCGTCGAAGCTCTCGATGTCTGGGGGAATAAAATCTCTGGTCTCGATCTCCTTGTCCAGATTCTGGCCGAGTTCGAACGAGAAGTATTCGAGAAAGTCCTGGTTGATATCGAAGGTTGATTTGTCGTCTTTCACCAGAAAATGAGTCAAGACGATCTTTTCGAAGGGGGCTAAGTCCACACCGGGTTTTCCGGGAATCTCTATCATAAGCTTATCGGCGTTTCCCGCCGCACAGGCAAACAATCCCGGAAGGATAAAGAGAAAAAGATATTTAATTACTTTTCTTTTCATTTTCATTCTCATGAAGCCCTTTGAGTTTTTGGTGGTTATATTTGATGTACTTGTTATTCGGCGCGAGCTTAAGAGCTTGTAGATAAGCTTTTTCCGCTTCTTGCCAGAGTCCTTTGCGCTCATAAGCCACGCCAAGGTTATTGTAGGCGGCGGCGTCATGGGGATCAGTCTCCAGAGCTTTTTCCCAACGGAAAAGCGCTTCATCCCAAAGATTGCTTTCGGCCGCCTTGATCCCGAATCGGATCTGATTGGTTTGCATGCTGGGAGCGCAGCCGCTCGTTGTGAAAACCGCGATCGAAAGGAATAAAAGGACAATAGATATTTTTCGCATCATCTGATTTCCCTAATTTTTATTCATAAAGTGTTTACCAATAAATTACTTACTTTTGGTTGAACCGTCAAGTCAGGGGATTCTATCTGCAAATTATATGCCAAGAGCACCTCGGGGATGGATTGATGATTCTGTCCGGGGTTGTCCCTGAAAGCGTACAACCGGTGTGCAAGAAACGATTCAGGCGCATGGTTTCAATTATTTGAATATTTCGGACGGTGGTTGGATTTTTTCGGGAAATATGCTATAAAGAAGCTTCTTTTAAGAAAAACAGAGAGTAGAATAATGCCAAAGACATGTGAAATTTGCGGAAAAGGACCCATTTTCGGCCAAAGTGTCAGTCATTCGCATAAAGCCACCAAGAAGAAGTGGAACCCCAACCTGCAGCGGGTTAAGGCTGACACGAAATCCGGCGTCCGGAAAATCTGGGTTTGCACCCGATGCATCCGCTCCGGAAAAGTAAAAAAGGTTTTGTAAACCCTTCCGATACATCCTAAAAACGAGACCAGAGGTCTGCTTCCCGTTCGGGCGTGAGCCCTCCCGATTAGATCCGGTCGACGGATGATGTTTCCTTGATCTCGGAAATTCCACGAATGATCTTTTTGAGGTGGTTCAGGTCTTTTATCTTTAAAGTCAGCTTGATCCGCGCCCTGCGGTCACTAAAGGTGTTGACTTCGGCCTTTGTGATATTCCCGTCGAGCTGAGCGATCAAGGTCGTCAGCCGGGCCAGAACACCGGGAGAATCCTCACTCAGGATCAACAGCTTTCCCTGGTAGCGGCGGCCGCTTGGCCCCCCCCAGGAAACATCGACCATTCGTTGATAATCCAGCCGCTCTCTGGTCACGAGCGGGCAGCGGAGCGAATGGACGGTGATTCCCTTGCCTGAGGTGATATAGCCGGTGATCGGCTCTCCCCTGATGGGGGAGCAGCATTTCGCCAGCGTGACGTGGGGATCGTTCCCGGCGCCGATCTTTATTGCCGCGGGCTTTTTCGCGACCCGGGTGGCGACCTTGTGAAGCATCGGCGTCCGATCCCGGGGAGACTTCGTGTCGAGAAAGAAGGTCTCGATAAGCTGACGATTAACGACGATTTTTCCCGATCCGACGGCGTAAAAGAAATCTTGCGGCGACGAGATGTTGACGTGAAAAGCCCGCGCCAACCGGTTTAGCCGTTTCTTTTCCTTGAGGGAGGCCGCCGGAAGCCTGTGAGCCCGGGTTCTTTTTTCCCACAACGTCTTCCCGAGAGCCGTTTTTTTTTGTTTATCTTGAAGGTTCAGCCAGCGTTTGATGTGATGACGGGCCGTGGAGGTAAACGCCATGTTGAGCCAATTTCGGCTGGGAGTTTTTTGAGGAGAGGAAAAGATTTCAACGATATCGCCCGTTTTAAGGATGGTTTTCAGGGGAGCGGAGCGTCCGTTTATTTTTGCCCCGGTGGCGTGAAGGCCGATTTCGGAGTGGATACGGAAAGCAAAATCCAGAGCTGAGGCGCCCAGAGGAAGCGGCACCACTTTTCCCATCGGAGTGAAGGTGTAAACCTCTTCCGGAATCAAATCCGTTTTCAAGCTCTTGAGAAACTCCCTCGGATTTTTCTGTTCTTTATACAGCTCGGCCGCCTCCCTCAACCAGAGCAGACGCTTGTCTTCCTTCAGGAAAGCGAGAGGGTCCGACTCTTTATATTTCCAATGGGCGGCGATTCCGTTTTCCGCGAGGTCGTGCATTTCGTGGGTTCGGAACTGAATTTCGATCGTCTGTTTCTGCGCCGTGATGATGGTGGTATGCAGAGCCTGATAGAGGTTCGGCTTGGGCATGGCGATATAGTCGCGAAAACGGTGAGGGATATGCGTCCATTTCTGATGGATGATCCCAAGTCCGGCGTAGCAGCTTTTGACCGAGTCGGTTAAGACGCGCAGCGCCATGAAGTCATAGACTTGGTCGAAATCGACGCCCTGTCGTTTCATCTTGTTGAAAATGCTGTAGGGGCGCTTGATGCGGTGAAAAAGCTCGCCGGGGATGTTGTTTTCCCCCAACAGCTCGATAATTTCCTTTTTGAGCGCTTTCAATTCTTTTTCGGACTTCTTTCTCAAGGGATCGACCAAAGAAGCGACCTTGAAAAAATTTTCCGGATCGACATATCTGAAGGAAAGGTCTTCCAATTCGGCCTTGACCCGGCCCATTCCCAAGCGATTGGCGATAGGGGCATACAGATCGAGGGTTTCGCGGGCGATTCTGCGCTGCTTTTCTTCGGGGAGGAATTTCAGGGTTTTCAGGTTGTGAATCCTGTCCGCCAGCTTGATGAAAACAACCCTCAGATCATCGGTCATGGCGATGATTATCTTGCGTATCGTCTCGGCTTTTCGGGTTTCAGGGGAAGAGATCTGTACCAGGCTGATTTTGGTGACGCCTTCCACAAGATCCGCCGTTTCCTTTCCGAACAGCTTTTTGAGGTCCTCGGCCGTGACGTCCGTGTCTTCCAGAACATCATGAAGCAGGCCGGCTGCAAGGGTTGTGACGTCGAGCTTCATCTCCGCCAGCATGGATGTGACTTCCAGCGGGTGGCTGAGATAGGGCTCTCCGGAACGGCGGACCTGTCCTCTGTGCGACTGCGCGGCGAAGACATAGGCTTTGCGCAGAAACGTCATGTCCTTTTCGGAAAAATATCTGACTTTTTCCAGGATGTTATCGAAACGGATCATGATGTTTCCGTGATTCCGCCGTTCGTTCGGCGGATTCGCTGTTTCTTTCCCGAACTCTTCATCATGTGATCTTTTCCCGCTCCAGAATCCATTCGACGGCGGTCAAAAGGTTATCGGCGATGAAGGCCGGACGTATGCCGCGTTCGCGCAGATCCTTCATGGATTCCTTTCCGTGTCCGGTTAAAACCAGGATGGATTTTACGCCGAGATTGATGCCGAAAAGGATGTCTTCCACTTTGTCCCCCACCATATAAGATCGTTCCAAAGAAAGACTCAGGTCCCCAGCGGCTTTCAATCCCATTCCGGATTGAGGTTTGCGGCATTCCGCGCCCCGGCGGAAACGGGGATCGGTCGCCTCCGCATAGTAAGGGCAGTAATAGATGCCGTCGAAGCAAGCGCCCCGGGAAGCGAAAGCCTCTTTCATGCGGCGATGGATATCATTGAGAGCGCTTTCCCGGATCAGGCCCCGGCCGATGCCGGATTGGTTGGTAACGACGATCACCAGCAAGCCTGCCTGGTTGAGTTTTTTCACGGCCTCGTAACTGAAAGGGAAAAATTCGATTGCTCGGAAAGACGCGGGATAGCCCGTGTCTTTGTTCAATGTTCCGTCGCGATCGAGAAATACGGCTTTTTTCATGAGTTGTTTTCAGCCAGAAGTTCATGGCAGGCCGACGCGACGTCTTCCGTTGAGATCCGGGTCATGCATCGGTGATCTGTCGGACATTTTCGGTGCGAGCAGGGCCAGCAGGAAACGTCCTTCCGTACGACTCTGCAGGGGGCTTGAAAAGGGCCGGTTAAACGGGGATCGGTCGGACCGAAGATGGCCACCAGGGGGGTTTTCAAGGCATTGGCGATATGCATGGGGCCGGAGTCGTTGGATACGACCAGGTCGGCGGTCGAGAGAACCGCGGCCAAGGTGCGCAGAGAGGTCGCTCCGTTAAGAACATGCGCCTTTTTCGTCATACCGTCGGAGATGACTCGGGCGAGGGGCTCTTCTTCCGAAGAACCGATGACGAGGATCTCGGCATCAAGGCTTTTCTGAAGTCGGACCGCCAACTCGGAGAATCTCTCGGGAGGCCATCTTTTGGCGGCGCCGAAGAATGCACCGGGATTTAATACCACACGTTTTTTTTCGGGATCGACGCCCCTGGATTCGAGGAGAACCTGAGAGCTCCGGAGGTCTTGTTCCGTAAGCGGGAGGGACAGCTTCGGATTTGAAGATCCGAATCCCAGGGCCGAGATCAGATGCATATAATAAAAGACCTGGTGGTTGGGGGGGGGCTTGGATTCGGGGCGAAGAGACCGGGTAAGCAGAAGGCGTCTCCCGTCCCGGGAATATCCCCAGCGTTCGGGAATGCCTGCGGCCGTAAAAAGCAGGGCCGAAGAAAAAGAATTGGTCAGCAGCAGCCCGGCATCGAATCCATGGGGTTTCAGCAGTCGGACAGACGTTGAGAAGGCGTTCCAGCCGGAGAGAGGAGGAAGGGCGATCGTCCCGTCAACGCGCGGATGCCCTTCAAAAACATCTCGGACCCATCCATGCGCCGCCACCCAGAGCTCCATGCCGGGAGAGTTTTGTCGGAACTGTTCCAGGGCGGGAAGCGCGAGAACGGCGTCTCCTATCCAATTGGGAGCGCGGACCACGATTTTCATGGCGTTATTTTATTCGCTAATCGCATTCATGTCAAAAAAGCCGGCGTAGGAAGAGTTCTTCCGGTTCTCGTTTTCAAAAGGAGGCAAAGTGATCCGTTTTTGAAAGAAACCGGAGATTTCTCTTTCCGGCAAACCGGATTAATTCTTTGCAGCCGCCGTGTCGGTTTTTTTGGGCGGGGCGTCTTTCTGGGGTGCCGCGGTTTTTTCGGGCGCGGCATCAGGCTTATGCGCAAGGGGTTTGTTTTTTGACTTGGATCCGTTGCCGTTTGGGGTTTTCTTGGCATAATCGTTGACATACCACCCAGATCCCTTGAATTTGATGGCCGGGGCGGACACTTTTTTCTCCAGGCGGCCTCCGCACTGATGGCATTTTGTCAAATGGGGATCATCGACATGCTGTAAAACCTCGAATTCGGAACCGCATTTCGTGCATTTGTATTCATATATTGGCATCTTACGACTCGTTGGTTAAATTATGAATCCCATATTATACCAAAGATTGGAGATCGCGCCAAGCTTTGGCCGAAAGGAACTTCCGAACGAAAGCGGCGGGGGACGCCGCCGGTGTTCAACTCAGGGAGAGGCCGTCTTTATCGCTTTTTTCATGCGAACCGGATTCGCGAAAGACGATCGCTTCGAATGTATAGAGCCGGGCTCCGGATTCCCATCCATCGATGGGTAGCCCGGCCTTACGGCAGACCTGCTTAAGAAAGGTCGATCGGGACCAGCCGTTTTCAACCGGCACCTGAGGGAGAAGCAGCCCGCGGGCGTCGTTCTTTTCGATGATCAGCCCATGGGTTCCGATCTTGATATTTCGAGGCGTATCGAGAGGAACAAGCGGACCCAGAACGGATATTTCTATTTCCAGATCAGGGAGCTCGGATCGAGAAACCGGAGGAAAACGGGGATCCCGTTTGGCCGCAAAGATCACGGCCTGGATGACGCTTTGGTAGAGAGGGAGGATCGGCTCGGAAAAACCGATGCAGCCCCGGAGCGACCCCTTCTTTTTTAAGGTGACGAAGGTGCCTCGCTTCCGCAGGAGGTTCGGATTTGATGGAGGGGGGACATCGATCGGTTGGGAAAGGAGAGAACGGGATAGAGCGGTCCGGGAGATCTGGAGCAGCCGGTCTTTTTCCCAAGGTGAAAGAGAAAAGGGAGTTGAAGGTGAGATCACGGCTCCGGCGAAATAACCGACAACTCGGTCCTCGGGGCCGCCCGCCTCTGAGGAGTCGGCATAAGCAAAAGCTTTGACCGTGGTCCCGGGATAGGCGCGGGCATATTCCAGCAACGAGAGTACGGGGCCTCCACCACACATGATGTTGGCGCCTCGCTCTATTTTGCGCAGAAGGGATTTGGTTTTAAGCTCACGGATCGACCGAATGGTTTCTTCATCCCGCACGGATGCTTCTTCATGAGCCAAAAAGTGAGAGAGGTCGGTAGAGGCGATAATCAATGATCGTGTGCCCGGAAGACATTTCTTCAGAGCGGCGGAGAGAGCGAGAACGGTTTCGCTCTCCGGGTATCCCATGAGGATAGGGACGATCTTTGCCCCAGGAAAAACGGTTTGGATGAAAGGGACTTGAACCTCTATGGAATGTTCTTCACGGTGAGCCCCGGGCCGGAATAAAAATCCTCCCGACCGGGAGATCCTTTTGGCAAGAGGAGCATCGATTTCCGCTATTCCCAACGGAGTTTCGTATCCTCCTTCTTGGTAGACGGAACACCCGTGGAAACCCAAGTGGTGAGCCGGACCGATGATGACCACGGTCTCGACGGATGAGCCGGAGGCTGCGGCATAGGCGCGGGCGGCGATTTTTCCGGAGTAGACATAACCGGCATGGGGAACGATGAGCCCCCGGATGGTTGCGTCGATCGTTTCTCGGGGTGCTTCACGCAGAAAAAGATCGATTTGCCGGGAGAGAAGGTCCTTTCCTCCGGGGTAAAACTGCCCGGCGACCACGGCTTTTCTTATCCCCTGTGCGGGTGCCGCGGGTGCGATAAGGAGCCAAAGGCAAAGCATCCGGAGGAGCATCTTCTCATTATTATACCAAGAAAAAGAGGAGGAACGAAAGAGATGAAAACGGATTGAAGGTTGACCGTGGGATTGCGAAAAACGGAGCAGGATTTTTGGGAAAAACCTCGTTTACCGGGAAGAGAGAGCAATCAACAGTTGACTTTTCTTGCCATTTATATAAAATCTTTACGGAAAGAACCATGAAAAACGTATTCAGAACCCTCTTCACAATAGTGGTCACCTCCTCGGCCTTTATGATCGGTTATTACCTGGGGCAGGAAAAAATAATGGGAATGATCCCCAAGTTCCAGGAAGAGACAGAAGACAAGGATTGAGTTCCTCCTTGTTGCGGGTCGATCGTGATCTATCTCTATGAAAAAAAAACGCAAAAAAGGAAGAGAATTGGTTTAAGAGGGAAAACCTTCCTGTCTTCCAGCGGCATTCTTGAGTTCACCTTGTCACTGATATGATGCGGCTGTTATATGTCAATATCGGGGAGAGGTGTTTTGAGCCCCTGGAGACGGTGTGCTGACGTGAATTTTCGAAAGGAAAGGGAGAAAATGGATCTATTTGAAAAATGCTTGACGAATGAGGGATATTTTGGAGACTTTCGCGTTAAAGACGATCATTTTTTCACGCGCCCGGTCTTGGAACCGCTTCCCGGCCGGACCATGGTCTTCAACGGAAAGCGGTGCATCCAATGGTCGATCAATAATTATTTAGGCCTGGCGGAAAACGAAGAGATAAAGGCGGTTGCGGTTGAGATGACGAAGAAATACGGAACCAGCGCGCCCATGGGATCACGCATGATGACGGGCAACACGCTCATGCACAAGCAACTCGAAAAGGATCTGGCTGGTTTTATCGACAAGGAATCCGCCATTCTCTTCAACTATGGCTATCTCGGTGTCCTGGGGACCATTTCCTCTCTGGTCGATGTAAATGATACCATCGTCATCGACAAGCTTTCTCACGCCTCCATGCTTGACGGAACATTCATGGCTCCGGGCAAGTTCCGGGTTTTTAAACACAACGACATGAACAGCCTGGAATCTCACCTGAAGCGCATCAATCGCGACCGCAAAGGCGGAATCCTTATCGTCACGGAGGGGGTATTCGGGATGCGCGGCGATCTTTCCGATCTGCCCAACATCTGCGCTCTCAAGGAAAAATACGACGCCCGGCTTTTTATCGATGACGCGCACGGTTTCGGAGTGATGAACGACAACGGACAGGGGACGGCGGCTTATTTCGGTGTTCAGGATAAGATCGACGTCTATTTCGGAACTTTCGCCAAGGCCTTTGCTTCCATCGGCGGCGTCTCGGCGTCCCAAAAAAAGGTTGTGGATTGGGTTCGCTATAATTCCCGGCCTCATGTTTTCGCCAAGAGCCTGCCCATGGCTTTTGTGGGTGCGGTTTCCAAAACGCTTGAGATCATTCGCACCGACAACTCCCGGCGGGAAAGGATGTGGGCGAATGCCAACGCGTTGAAATCGGGATTGAAAAACCTTGGATTCGAGATCGGCGACGGAGCTTCTCCCATCACCACGGTCTATGTTCCCGTCGGGGACATTCAGATCGCGATGCAGATCATCATGCGGCTTCGGGAGATGGGAATTTTTGTAACCGGCGTGATGTACCCCGTCGTACCCAGGGGAATTATCTTGCTGCGTATGATCGCTACGGCATCTCATATCCCGGAAGACATCAGCACGACCGTGGAGGCCTTCAAAAAGGTAAGGGACGATCTCAACTTGAAACTGTAACCGTTGCCGAAAAAGGATTGAGACGTTCTTCCGGCGGAGAATCCCCCCCGGTCGGATTCGATGCGAAGATCAACTCCAGATGCCCGGGTATACCTGTTGACTCCGGGGATCCCCCGGCCGCTCTCCCGGTTGACTTGACGGAGGGGGGTAATTATAATGGTCTTGGGGTTTGAAAGATGGAGTTGTTTTGACGATCAGAGGTTTATCATGACATGGCCTATGTATGGAATCATTATCATCTTCGGGGTTTTCCTTCTTCTCCTGGTCATCAATCCACGTCTTTCCTGTTTCGGAAAGCGCGTGACCTCTCCAATATATCCACTGGTAAAGAGGAAGAGGCTCAAGGCGATGCGGGCTGAAGAATATGGTCTGTCGCTGGGGGATGAGGATAACGAGCCGGTCGATGAGTCCCGGGACGGGAGACTCTCGAACTCCGGAGACTCGGAGTAATCGAGGGTGCCGGTGGGCCGGTTCGTCAAGTTTATCGGCGGCTGCTTGCTGCTGGCGATGCTGACATCCTGTATGGCGGCGCCCCGGATAAAAAACATTCCCGATCGTATCGACGGCATCGAAGGATTCGCCTCCCTGCGGCTTATCGGAGAAGCCGGGGAAGGGCGGTCGCGATTCTCTTTCCTCTTTTTTCTTGCCGGTCAGGCCCGAATAGATGCGTCCGATTTTATGGGGCGAACCCTGTTTCAGATCTTGTTGAACGAGGGGCGCGGTTATTTTATACTCCCGTCACGCAAAGCTTTCTGGGCAGGCGGTGAGGCAGAGATAATAGCGAAGCTTCTCGGTATTGAAATGACCCTGAAGGAAGCGATGGGGATGATCAGCGGCGTGTGGTGGCGGGATATCGAAACGATCCGAAATTGGAGCTTGGAAAAAGACGAGAACGGACGTATCGTCGGAGGGAACCGATCGGATTTAAGCTTTTGGGTGGAAGAGTTCTTTCCGGAAACGGAGTCGGCTCGCACGATCGGATTTAAGCAGGCGGAATCCTCGGGCCGGTTGAAGATCCTGGATATCGGATTCAACCCTATCCGGCGCGAGGGCGCGTTCAGTTTGGAAGCGCTCGACGGATATTCGCTCAAGCCATGGGAAGAAATCCGTGTGCTGATGGAACATGAAGATTAAATCTTACGCCAAAATCAACCTGGGTTTGTATGTGCTGGGCAAGCGGCCGGACGGATACCATAATATTTGCACGGCCTTCCAAACCATAGACCTGTTTGATATTCTTCGCTTCGAGACGATTGGGGAGGATGCGATTCTTTTGGCGGGAGACGACGATTCGATCCCATGGGGAGAAGAAAATTTGATCTATCGGGCCGCGGTCCACTTGAAGCCGTATCGGCGTGAGCCGAAAGGCGTGAGGATTCATGTTGAAAAGCGCATTCCCGCCGGAAAGGGGCTGGGGGGAGGCAGCAGCAATGCGGCCGTAACCCTGTTGGCCTTGAACGAGCTGTGGGAGCTTGATCTCGATATAAACATGCTGCTGGAAATGGGGAGGAAACTTGGTGCCGACGTCCCCTATTTTCTCACGGGGGGGCTTTGTTTGGGGACGGGGCGAGGCGATGTCATCCGCCCGCTTGACGAGCTTTCCGAGTGCTTCGGGGTCCTTGTGATGCCCGAGATCTTTATTCCCACGGCTGATGTTTACAGCAGCGCCGGTAAGTCCTTGACTTCAAAGGGTAAAGGCAGTAAAATGATCAAGTTTTTGGCAGGAAGGCATTTCCACCTGCTTGAAAATGATTTGGAAGAGACGGTCTTTGATATTCATCCACCGCTCAAGGAGATAAAGTATCTTTTGCTCAGATTAGGGGCGGTGTTGTCTCTTGTCAGCGGCTCGGGCTCCGCCGTCTTCGGGCTTTTTCCGGAGAAAGAAAGAGTGGAAGCGGCCGCCGAAAGGATAAAACAGCGAGGCCGTGTGCGGATCATAGAAACGGTCTCACGTGAGCGCTACGATATCGGTTTGCATACTGGGGTGTAGCCAAGCGGTAAGGCAGCGGCCTTTGGAGCCGCCATTCGGAGGTTCGAATCCTCCCACCCCAGCCACGATGTCCTCCCGGCGAAGAGAAGGGAGGGGATAATTTTAGCGAGAGAGAAAAACATGAAAGTTTTCGCAGGATCATCGAATATCCAATTGGTCAATGAGATTGTCGATTACTTGGAGATAAACTTGGGGCGCTGTGTTTTGGAGCGGTTCAGTGACGGCGAAATCCATTTTTATGTCGATGAAAACGTGCGCGGAGAGGATGTCTTCGTCATCCAGACGGGAGCTTTTGACTCCAACTTCCATCTGATGGAACTTTTCGTGATGATCGATGCATTCAAGCGATCGTCGGCGGAGAGGATTACGGCGGTGATCCCCTATTACGCGTATGCCCGTCAGGACTGGAAAGACCGTCCGCGGGTGCCGATCTCCGCGCGGTTGGTTGCCGAGCTTTTGGAAGCCGCGGGTGCGGATCGCGTTTTGACGATGGACCTGCATTCTCCGCAGATCCAAGGCTTCTTTTCCGTCCCGGTCGATAACCTGATGGCGGCGCCCGTCCTGTCGGATTATATACGAAACCTTCATCTTGACAACCTGACGATTGTTTCACCGGATGCGGGCGGGGTTGGAAGGGCGCGCTGGTTCGCCAAACTGCTGGGAGCCAAACTGTCCATCATCGACAAAAGGCGACCCGCGCCGAATATCGCAAAGGTTTTGCACGTAATCGGAGACGTGAAAGATCGCAATGTCGTCATCCTGGACGATATGGTGGATACGGCCGGAACTCTTGTTCAAAGCGTTCTCGCGCTTCAGAACGAGGGCGCCAAACGAATTTTCGCCGCCAGCACCCATCCGGTTTTATCCGGGGAGGCCGTACCGAGAATCATGCAATCGGAATTGGAACAATTTATTACGACGAATACGATCCCGCTGAAAAGCGAGGCGCAATCGAATGAAAAATTTGTCGTCCTTTCCGTCGCCAAACTTTTCGGAGAAGCGATTCAAAGGATATACAAAGGGACTTCAGTCAGCTCGCTGTTTTGCTAGGAGGAAGGAAAGATGAGCATAAAGATCAACGCACAATCAAGGGCGACCATTGGTAAAAACGCCGCGCGCCGTGCGCGACGGGACGGGATGGTCCCGGTCGTTCTATACGGACCGGAAGTGGGAAATGTTTTGCTGTCGGTCGATAAAAAGGACCTCTACTCAGTATTGAAATCGGAAGCCGGAGAAAACACTATTTTCAATGTCGCATTCGACAAAACATCGACGGATGTCATGATCAAAGATCTGCAGTGGGATCCCGTTTCGGATAAAATGCTCCATGCGGATTTAATCCAAATCGTCAAAGGCAAGAAGATGCGGCTGCAGGTTCCGGTGGTTCTCACCGGAGAAGCGGTCGGTGTGAAAAACGAAGGCGGATTCGTCGACTTCGTCACCAGAGAAGTGGAAATCGAATGCTTGCCGAAAGATATTCCCGAGAGCCTTGAAGTGGATATCAGCCAGTTGCATCTCAACCAATCCATTAAGATCGAATCCGTGATCCCTCCCAAAGGCGTCTCCTTTACCGAGGAGGCGGGAACCCTGATCGCATTGGTCCAGGCTCCCACCAAAGAGGAGGAAGTTGCGGTTGAGGAAGAGATCGAACCCATTGAAGGCGAAGAGGAACCTGAAGTTATTGCGAAGGAGAAAGCGGAAGAATCGGAGTGAGCCTTGTGGGCCGTGGTGGGATTGGGTAATCCCGGGAAAAAATATCTGAAAACACGGCATAACGCCGGCGCCCTGTTCGTGAAAAGGATCGCGAAGGCGTGGGACGTTCGGCTGCGGCGGCGCTTCTATTTGTGCAAGGGAAACCGTGTGACCCGTGCCGATGAGCGAATCCTGCTGGCCATGCCGCAGACATACATGAATCGCAGCGGAGATGCCGTCAAAAGGATTCTCGAGGGAGGAGAGGCCGTTCTCTCTCAGTTGTTGGTTGTCTATGACGACTTGGATATCCCATTGGGAAAGATCAGAGTACGAAAAGAGGGAAGCGGCGGTTCTCACCAGGGAATGCGGTCGGTAACCGGTGTCCTCGGGGCCACGTGTTTTCCGCGGATTAGAGTCGGGATCGGCCCCCTGCCGGAAAACCGGGACGCGGCCGATTTCGTCCTCTCCCCGTTCTTGGATGAGGAATGGCCGTTATTGGAACGGAGCCTGGATCAGGCGCAGTCTGCGCTGGATCTCATCCTGGCGGATGGCATCGAAACGGCAATGAATCGATATAATTAGAATATAGAGGAGTTGAATCAGGCAGGCCGGATGAGATACAATAGCCGAGTCGTTTTTCAAACGAAAAACGAGGCGCCTGCGGATTCCGACGCCGGCTTCAAATTTTGAATTAGAAGCTCCTTGTTCCTTCTTGTCGAGAGAGAAGGGGCTTGATATCCATAAGGAGGTCTCCATGAGACGTTATGAAACTGCATTATTGATCGCCCCGAACATATCCGAGGAAGAAACCGATCAGCTCATCCAGCAGATCGAGGGCGTAATTGCCGAGAAAAAGGGCAAAATGGTCAACTTGGATAAATGGGGCAAACGCAGAATGGCCTACCAGATCAAGAAATTCGATGAGGCGTTCTACGTGTTTTTTCTGTATGACGGAACGCCGGATATTCCGGCGGAGTTGGAACGTCGGTTCAAACAAACGGATGCCGTTCTGCGCTATCTCACGGTATTGAGGGACCTGAAGGACAACATCCGGAAAACCAGGAAAAAGAAGGTCCGAAGAGGTGGTCCGCGTTCATCGCGACCCCGGCCGTCGATGTCGAGTTCGCCGCGGGTACAGCGTGTCAACACCCCGCATGAACCCCCGGCCAAGACCGAGGAATCCAAGAAGGAGGAATAGAAATGGCCAGAGATCAACGTTCGGAACGAAGTTCCTATCGAAAATATTTCCCGCCCAAAAGGAAAGTCTGCAGGTTTTGCGAGCGGGATATCAGGGATATCGATTATAAAAAAGTGGACATCCTGAGACGGTATGTTCCGGAAAGGGGAAAAATATCTCCCCGCCGGGTCACAGGAACCTGCGCGTATCATCAGCGCCGACTGACCACGGCGATCAAGCGGGCGAGACTCTTGGCGATGCTCCCGTACATCAGCGATTGATACGGGGTGGACGCAAGGGAGGAATCATGAAAATCATGCTCAGAGAAAACTTGGAGAGCTTGGGAAAAAAAGGTGATATCGTCACGGTTGCCCAGGGATACGGCAGGAATTATCTTTTGCCGAAAAAGATGGCCGTCGAAGTGACGTCGACCAATTGGAAGCGGATCGAGATCGAACAGCGGGCCTTGAAAAAAGGCCTGGAAAAAGAGATGTCCTCTTATCAGGAACTGGTCGACAAACTGAATCTTGTCCGGCTGTCCTTTTCCAGAAAAGCCGGAGAAAAAGACGTTTTGTTCGGATCCGTCAGCGCGGCCGATATCAAGGAAGCCATCGATCAGCAGGGATTCGAAATCGAGAAGAAAAAGATACTACTGACGGAGCCGATCAAAAGATTGGGCAATTACACCGTTTCGATTAAAGTCTTTCACGAAAAACGTGCGGAGATTCAGGTTGAAGTGATCAAGGAAGGCGAGCCTGAAGAAGCGCCCGCGGAAAAAGAAACCGTTGCCGAGATAACGGGGGGCGCGGCGGAGCCCACTGCGGAAGAGACGTCTCAAAACATGGAAGAGACGAACCCGACACCTGAAAACGAGAAGGAAAAAACCTCGTCCGTGGAAGAATAGAACGGCGACGGCCGTTGAGAGACATGGGGGTCTCCCCTGTTTACGACCGGCCCGGACGGGTGAAGGTTGGAAAGGGGCTTGTCTGCCCGGGGAGAGAGGGTATATGGATCTAGACTTCACTTTTCTAAAGAAAACGCCACCCCACAATGTTGAAGCCGAGAAAGCGGTCCTGGGAGGGATCCTGGTCAGCAACGAGAAGCTGAATGTCGTGCTGTCCATTATCGTTCCGGAAGATTTCTATAAGGACGCGCACCGCCGAATCCTGGAGAAGATCATACGTTTGGTGGATACGGGGAGGCCGGTCGATCTTTTGACCCTGACGGAGGAGCTGCAAAAATCCAAGGAACTTGAAGGAAGCGGGGGGGCTTCCTATCTGTCATCTCTAATGGACGGGATTCCCAAAAGCCTGAATATCGAATATCATGCCCGGATCATCAAGGAAAAAGCGCTGTTGCGCCGCCTCATCGTTTCTTCCGCCCGAATCATAAAATCCAGCTACGATCAGAAGGAAGAGGCGGATCAGCTTCTCGATGAAGCCCAGGCCGCGATTATCGATGTCGCGGAGCAGCGGATCAAGCCGGGATTTGTACGCGTGGGAGATTTGACGGCGGAATCACTGGATGTCATCGACATCCTTCGCAATCGGAAAGAAGCGGTGACCGGGATTCCCACGGGTTTCCGTGACCTGGACTCCTTGACATCCGGATTTCATCCCTCCGAATTTGTCGTCATCGCGGCCAGGCCCTCCATGGGGAAAACCGCTCTTTGTCTGAACATATCGCAGCACGTGGCGCTGAAAACGGATTTCGGGGTTGGTTTTTTCTCCCTGGAGATGTCGAAGGAGCAGGTCGTGCTCCGGCTGCTCTGCAGTGAAGCTCAGCTTGATTTAAAGAAAGCGAGAACGGGCTTTATTGGAGAACGGGAGTTCGAACGTCTCAAACTGGCGGCGGAAGCGCTGGCTCCGGCGAATGTTTTTGTGGATGAAACACCGGCGCTGACCGTTATGGAAATGAAGGCGAAAGCCCGCCGCTTAAAGATGGAGCAAAGCCTGGATATCGTTTTTGTAGATTATATGCAGCTTATGCGGCCCGGGGTGCGTATGGAAAACCGAACCCAGGAGATATCTTTTATCTCCAGGTCGCTGAAAGAGCTTGCTAAAGAACTGAGAATACCGGTGGTTGGAATTTCCCAGTTGAGCCGGGCCCCGGAAAAAGGGCGCAGCAAGCCTGTCCCGATGCTTTCGGACCTCAGGGAATCCGGCGCGATCGAACAGGATGCCGACGTCGTGATCTTCATTTATCGACCGGAATTTTATAATCCCGAAGACGAGACGCTGCGCGGCATCGCGGAAGTCAATATCGCCAAGCAAAGAAACGGCCCGATCGGAAAACTCCAAATGGTTTTCCTCAAGGAATACGCCCGCTTCGCCGACATGAAACACGCATTCTCAGGGGAAGAATGAGGTGATCCGATCGCGCTTGCGCGAAAGGGATCGAGATGAAGGAGAAAACCAGGTTTATCTGCCAAAACTGTGGATTTCAATCCCCGAAATGGCTGGGAAAATGTCCTAATTGCGAAGAATGGAGCACCTTGATGGAGGAAATACTGGAATCCTCCAAGGGAGAGGCGCCCTTTTCGACCGAGGCGCCGATGCTTTACTCCGAGATCGTTCCGGCCGACGAGCCGCGGTTGGCGACCGGGATTACGGAACTGGATCGAGTTCTGGGCGGCGGCGTTGTCATCGGTTCTCTTCAACTGATCGGAGGTGCACCGGGAATCGGGAAATCAACCCTTCTCTTGCAGGTCAGCAGGAATTTCGCCGAAGGGGGAACCCGAGTGCTGTATGTTTCAGGTGAAGAGTCGCTGGAGCAGATCAAGCTGCGGGGTGATAGGCTGGGCATACGGGAAGAACCGATCCACCTGCTGGCAGAAACCAATCTCGAACGCATCCTGGAACAGGCGGCGCGGCTTCATCCCCAAGTGCTGATCCTCGACTCCGTTCAGACCGTCATGTCCGGGAAGCTTTCATCCGGTCCGGGGACCATCAGCCAGGTTCGCGAGGCTGCCAATCAGATATTTCGATTCGCAAAGCAGAACGCGGTCGCTTCTTTTCTCATCGGTCATATCACAAAGGACGGGGCCTTGGCCGGCCCAAAATCCCTGGAGCATATGGTCGACGCCGTGCTTTATTTTGAAGGGGAACGGGATCACAGCGGCCGTGTGCTGAGGGCTTTGAAAAACAGATTCGGCCCGGTTTCCGAGCTCGCCATCTTCGAAATGAGCCATAAAGGATTGCAGGCGCTTTCGAATCCATCGGCGTTTTTTTTACGTGAAAAGCCGGAGAATGAACCGGGCAGCGTCGTGGTATGCTCCATACAGGGATCTCGTCCGTTGCTGGCGGAAGTCCAGGCCCTGGTGTCGTCCACTCTGTTTTCAGGAAATCCTCGGAGAATGTCCGTAGGTCTCGATCATTTCCGGTCCGCCATGCTGCTGGCGATCCTCGAAAAAAAAGTGGGATTGAGTTTTGCCGGGGAAGACGTCTATCTTAATGTCCCGGGCGGCTTGGTCATCAATGAGCCCGCAGTGGATCTGGGGATTACAGCGGCGGTGGTTTCCTGTCTGAACAACAAACCGGTTCCCGCCGACATGACGCTGCTGGGAGAAGTTGGCCTGAGCGGAGAGATCCGATCGGTGGGAGATCCGGTGCTGCGCATAAAAGAGGCGGCCTCTATGGGCTTCCGGGCCGTGTTGCTTCCCCAAGCAAACATTTCAAAGCTGGAAAAAGAGGAAACATCTGGGTTACAATTAATCGGGGTGAAAACCCTGCGTGAAGCGATTGATAATATTTTTTAAGGAACACATCATGGGCATTCTTATTTTCAGAATTTGTGTTATCGCCTTAATTACTGGGACCGGGTATTTTTTCCCTCCCTTCGAACTCATCAATCTTTACGGCGGAATTTTAGGATTCGCGTTGAGCCTGATCTTTATCCTTTTGGAAACGCGTATACGGAAAAGTCAGTTCAAGATCATTTGGGGCGCGACCCTGGGGACCTTCGGAGGGCTGTTTCTCGGATGGATTTTAGGCGCGATTTTCAATTCCATTTCCGCCCAGACGGAGACCACGGCCTTTTTCAGGGTTTTCTTCATTATCATCATACCTTATATCGGCTTTCTGGTGGGGATGCATAAGTTCGAATGGCTGGATCCGAGTTTCCTGGTGCGCTTCTTCAAGGAAAGAAGCGTCGGCAGGAGCTATAAGGTTCTCGACACTTCCGTCATTATCGATGGTCGAATCGCCGATATCTGCGACACGGCTTTCATCGAAGGAACGCTTATCGTTCCTCAGTTTATTCTTAAAGAGCTGCAGCTGGTGGCGGATTCATCCGATGCCATCAAGCGGCAGCGGGGACGAAGAGGTCTGGACGTCCTCGATCATCTCCAGAAATCTTCCCAGGTTTCAGTCATGATCTCCGAAATGGATTTTCCCGAAGTGAAGGACGTCGATTCGAAATTGATCGAGTTCGCTAAATATCATGACGCCAAGATCGTAACCAACGATTTCAACTTGAATAAAGTAGCGCAGCTTCAAGGAATCACGGTGCTGAATATCAACGAATTGGCAAATGCTCTCAAACCGGTCGTTCTTCCCGGAGAGACCATTCAAGCTTTCATTCTGAAAGAAGGCAAGGAGAAGGATCAGGGTGTGGCCTATCTCGACGACGGAACCATGGTCGTGGTCGATAATTCGCGCAGAAAAATCGGTCAGACCATAGACATCACGGTGACGTCGGTTTTACAGACGACGGTGGGCAAGATGATTTTCGGGCGGTATAACGAAGAATCTTGATGCGGATTTCCACTGTTGTCGTCGCCGCCGGAGAAGGACGGCGATTTGGAGCGGATAAACCGTTTGCCGAGCTGAGAGGAAAAACCATTCTGGATTGGAGCCTGGCGTCTTTTCAGGATCATGAGTTGGTTTCTGAAATCGTCTTGGTTTTAAAGGAAAAAGCCGCGGGGCTCGATTTCTCCCGCCGATATTCAAAGATTTCCCATGTCGTCCGGGGCGGACCTCGTCGTCAGGACTCGGTCGAAGCGGGCTTTCGGCGATTGGATCCGGAACGGGAGCCGATCGTTCTGATCCATGACGGGGTGAGACCGCTGGTAGATCCCGACTTGATCGCGCGAATCGCCGTCGCCGCCGCAGACCGGGGCGCGGCCGTTCCGGGGCTCGCCGTCGAAGACACCATCAAGAGGATAATAAAAGGGAAGGTGAAAGAGACGGTCCCGAGGGCTGATCTGATGAAGATCCAGACTCCGCAAGGATTTCGATATCCCGTTCTTGCCGCGGCACTGAAATGGGGGCGGGAGAGACATGAAACGGCAACGGATGAAGCCGTCTTGGCGGAACAGGCTGGATTTCCCGTTTACATGGTTCCGGGAGAAAAAGCCAATATTAAGATTACGGAACCGGAAGATTTAAGATTTGCGGAGGTTTGGCTTGAATATTCGGATAGGTCAAGGCTATGACATCCACCGCCTGGTGGAAGGAAGGGGGCTTTTTTTAGGTGGCGTAGAGATCCCCCACAGCGCCGGGCTTTTAGGGCATTCCGATGGCGACTGTCTGATCCATGCCTTGATCGACGCTTTGTTGGGTGCGCTGGGAGAAAGCGATATCGGACGGAAGTTTCCGGATTCCGAGCCCCGATATAAAAACGTGCGAAGCACGGAGCTTCTCCGCCGGGTCTGGGAACCGGCGGCGGGGCGCGGCGTACGCATCATCAATGCAGACGCCGTGGTCTTGGCCGAGCGGCCGCGTCTGGCCGATCATATCCCTGAAATGAAACGGCTCTTGTGTTCGCTGCTTTCGCTCGAATCAAGCCGGCTGGGGATCAAGGCGAAAACCCACGAGGGCATGGGAGACGTGGGGCGCGGAGATGCGATCGCCGCGATGGCCGTGGTGTTGCTCGAACTGCCGGCGGTGTAAAATCGGGCATTCATGGAAAGGGACAAAACGGGAATGACGCATTCATGACGCAGCGCGATCGATGAATGGTGCGGGTACGAAAAAGCAGATCGGTTTTTTTGGTGTTGCTGAGGTCGGGGAAAATCGGGCATTCATGGTAATGCGGCGGTATGAGATCTTCGCTTTGATGGGATTTTAAACGCCATAAAAATCACCGTTCTCTCAGCGTCTGCGTACCTCCCCCCGTTCGTGGGTCAGATATACTCGACGGCCTTCTCCGAAGGCTTCCTTCGCGAACAGCGATTTTCAGGCTAAATCCTGTATGTCGCATCTCATTTCACACAGCCTTATATGGTTTTGGTGCAAAAAAGTGTCTTTTCGCCGACAGGATTTAGTCTGAAAATACCTGAATACGAGGGAGGGCGGGTCGGCCCTGTATGTCGCATCTCATTTCACACAGCCGTCAAAACATTTGCGGTTAAAAGCGAAAACGAGTAGGATATCATTTTCGGTGGCGAGATGACGAATATTATTTCAAGAGTGCTGACGATCAATCTCATCTTTTGGTCTTTCCTCGTTCTTCCCCTGGGTTATCTGCTTGTGGTGGCGGGGAAGGTCCTCGCTCCGTCGGGAAAATATGCGCATTCCATGGCGCGTCGGTATCTGGCTATGATCTCGATCCTGGCCGGAACCCGCATCCATGTAGAAGGCCGGGAAAATCTGGATCCCAGGCAGCGCTATCTGATTATCACCAACCATAAAAGCGCCATGGACATTCCGGTGCTGGCTCGGGTTCTCCGTATACATTACAAATTTTTCGCCGCACACTTCCTTTTCCGGTACCCTTTTTTCGGGTGGTCAATGTACAAGGCCGGGTATCTGCCGATCGACCGCACAAACCGTGAGGCCGCGTATGCTTCCATCCGTAAAGGAAGCCGGCTGCTCGAGAATGACGTGGCCAGTCTTCTGATCTTTCCGGAAGGAACCCGTTCGGCCAGAATCGAAGTGCAGCCGTTCAAAAAGGGTTTCCTCCATATTGCTCAAGCAACCCACCGCCCCATCCTGCCGGTCGTTCTTTACGGAACGGAAAACCTGAAATATAAAAACAGTTTCTGGTACCATCCGGGCAGGGTCAGAGTTAAAATCCTTCCTCCGATTGCTACCACCCATCTGAAGGAGTCGGGATGGAATGCGTTGCGGACCCGGACGGAATCCGCCGTGCGATCAGCCTATCTGGACATACACCGGGAACAGACCTCCGCAGTCAGGGGACAATGAGGTTCAACCGATTGGGAACGATTTTCGCTTCGAGAGCGTTTTCCTCCGTATAAAACATCTCGCCTTCGGTATGGAATGCAAGGGGATGATCGCACTTGATGGTGACGCGGGTCGCCTGTTCATAATGGACCAGAGGCGAGTCGACATGAGTCGCTTTTTTTACTTTCTGGAGCATTTGAATGCGGACCTTGGGGGGACAGTCTTCGATAAACATGACATCCATCTTGCCGTCATCCATCTTGGCGTGAGGGCACGTCGGGTATCCGCCGCCGGAGATCCTGTTGTTTCCAAGATTCAACATCAGTGCTTTATTCCGAAAGTGGAATCCGGTGTCCGTTTCAATCTCGATCTCATATCCTTTATGCGTGAATATGGCGACCAGGATGGCATACAAGTAAAGCAGCGGTCCCTTGATGGTCTTGTTTTTGAGATGGATCTCGCTCATCGTGATGTCGAATCCGAAACCGACCATGCTGACGGAGAATCGATTCCCGATCTTGATCACATCCCTTTTCTCCACCTTTCCCTGTTTGATGACGTCTACCGCCTGCGTCAAGGACCGGGGGATCTTATTTCCCGTGGCATAATCGTTTCCGGTTCCGCTTGGGATAATGCCGAACCGGACCTCCGCCTGGCTTAACAGGATGGCTTCCGCGATATTGCTGATCGTGCTGTCTCCGCCGGAAGCGATGATAGTCTGGTATCCGTCCTCAAGGGCATCCTTGGCCATCAGGTATTCGTCCATGGGATTTTCCGTTATCGCATAAACGAAATTCAGGCCGGATGCCTCCAAGGCTTTGATCTCTCGAGGGATCTGCGACCGGTGGCGATCACGGTTGGAGTGGGGATTGCATATGACGAAGGTTCGACCGCAAACACCTTCGCCCGTTCTTTTCTTCAGTGGTTTCCAAATAAACGCCATTCTTTTCTCCTTGGATCCTTCGCGGCCTTCTTAACACAACCGGGCAGCCGGAGCAAGGGAATAATCCTCTTTTTTCATGAGATGTCTTTTTTCAGGGGAAGGCGATACCGTTCCCGTGATCTTCTTTAAGGGCATCCGCGCTGCCGTACGACTTCATAAAAAAAAGCGGCGGCCGCGGCCGCCACATTAAGGGAGGAAATCCTGCCGAGCAGGGGAAGCGATAAAAGTTCATCGCAATGGCGCCGCACCAGCGGGCGAAGGCCTCTGCCTTCGGAGCCCAGCACCAATCCGACCGGCTGGGTATAATCGAAATCACACCATTGTCGGGAGCCGCCTCCTTCCGCTCCTACCAGCCAAATCCCCTTCCGTCGCAGTTCTTCCATGGTTCGCACCAAGTTCGGGACTCGAGCCACCATCATATGATCGACGGCTCCGGCGGAAACCTTTCTGACGGTTTCCGTCAATCCGGAAGCCCGGTCCCGCGGAAGGATGATGCCGTCCACCCCCGCGCCCTCGGCGCTGCGGATGATAGCGCCCAAATTTTGAGGGTCCTCGATTCCATCCAGCAGAACCAGGAAGGGAATGTCGGATTTCGAGAGCAGGGCCGGCAACGCCGCATACCCCGCGGCGGAGACATACGCCAAGGCTCCTTGATGGTGCGGGGCCGCCCGCTCCAGCCAACGTCGGGAAACCGGCACCACGGGGATTTTTGCGGCGGATGCCGTCCGGCTGATTTCCAGGAGCTTGGATTTGGATGAATCCTCCTGGACAAACAGCTTGCGAATCCGGCCCGGCTCAGCGGTAAGGATTTCCTGAATCGGATTCAACCGGCTGATTTTATCCATCTGAGGAAGGGGAAGACCGGGTCAGCTTCAGGCTCTCCTGCACCCGCTGTGAACAGGATTTAATCGATTGGACGAAATCCAATCGGGCGCCTTCTTCCGCCAGAGGGATGAATTTGTCCAGATCCAGTCCGGATTCTCTCGCGGTGAGAACCAGGCGCAGAGGATGGTAAAGTTCCTTCCCCTTGCATCCGGATTCCTGTTTGATTTCCTTGGTCAGCGCGGCGAAGATATCATAGTCGAATTTAGACAGCTTCGAGATTTTTTGGGCCAACAGGGTAACGACCCGGCTGCCGCAGTTCGAGCCTAAAACTTCCCTGACATTGTCTTCAACCTTTTCCAGGGAATGCTCGAAAAACAGAGCGAACAGATCCGGAAGATCCGCAAAGCGGGCCACTCTTTCAATCAGGATGTCCACGGCCTGTTCCAACCAAGCCCATTGCGACTCCGTCGGTTCGGGCGATATCCATCCCTTCGCCACGAGGAAAGGCAGGGCCAACTCCGCACGGCGGCGTGGGGGCAGCCGCCGCATATGCTGCCGGTTCAACCAATGCAGCTTGTCATAGTCGAAAATGGCCGCAGATCGGCTGACCCGGCTCAGCTCGAATGCCTTTTCCAATTCATCCCGCGTAAGAACCTCCCGCTCGTCGGGAGGCGCCCAGCCCAAGAGGGCTAGATAGTTGAAAAGCGAAGAATCGAGAATTCCGTCTTCTTCGAATTGACTGATCGCCGTGGCGCCGTGGCGCTTGCTCAACCGGGTGTTATCCGGCCCCATGACCATGGAAAGATGGGCGAAGGCGGGAGGCGCATAATCGAAAGCTCTGTATGTAAGGATCTGACGCGGGGTGTTCGAGATGTGATCTTCTCCGCGTATGACGTGCGTTATTCCCATCAAATAATCATCGATCACCACCGCGTAATTATATGCCGGCAGTCCGTTGGAGCGGACAAGGACGGGATCCCCGATCAGGCTGCATTCAAAACGCATGGAACCTCGTATCAAATCCTTCACATCAACCGCCCCTTCGGTGGGTGTTTTCAGTCGAACCGCAGCCGTTTCTCCGGACTCCAGTCGTTTTCGGGCTTCATCCGGTGAAAGATCTCGACAGCGACCGTTGTAAATCGGCATCGCACCGGCGGCGAGAGCCTGCTTTCGGTCCTGCTCCAGGACATCCGGGGAACAAAAACAGTGATATGCTTTCCCCTCATCCAGCAGCTTCCGGGTATGCTCCCGGTAGATATCAAGACGCAGCGACTGTCGATACGGGCCGAAAGCCCCCCCGACATCAGGTCCTTCATCCCAATCCAGCCCCAGCCAGCGCAGATCTTCCACCAGCTTTTCAGCATATTGCGGGGCGGAGCGGGCGGCATCGGTATCTTCTATCCTCAATATGAAACATCCCTGTTGTTGGCGGGCAAAAAGCCAGTTGAACAGTGCTGTGCGGGCATTCCCGACATGCAGAAGACCCGTTGGACTGGGGGCGAAACGAACACGTACTTTATTCATTATGGGGTATAGTTTAATACATTTCTCATTAAACCGCCATCCCGATCATGAAAACAGCCCAGGATGATTGACAGGGAAAAACCGGCTGTGATATATGCGGAATGAGAAAGAGACCGTATCCCGGTGACCGGATGGGGGGACGAGAACCGGCTCCCGGGAGAGGTTCACGATGTGGAAAAAATCATGCCGAAGTTGAATAAAGAGCCTGGGCTTTTCGTACTCATTCATGTAAAGGATGTCCATGGAAAGCCTACCGGATATAAAAACGGGGTTCGGTCTTACCGGTGAGAAAATGACGAGGGACCGAAATATAAGCGATACCGAGGCGATCGCCGAAGTTCAGGATGGGTGCCGGGAAGCCTATCAGATCATTGTTCAGAGATATATGCACAAGGCCTATTACCTGGCTTTGGGTTTGGTTCACGATCACCAGGATGCTCTCGATCTTTCTCAAGATGCTTTTATCCGCGCTTTCCGGAAAATCAGAAAATTTGACAACGGCAAGCCCTTTTTCCCCTGGTTTTATCGAGTGGTTCGGAATTTGTGCCTGGACCATATCAAGCGGCGTCGAGTAAGAAATGAAATACCGCTTGCGGAAAATCTCATCCTGCGAGAGGAGGATCGGGATAAGGAGATGAAAAGCGTTTTGAGACGAGGGCTGGGACAGCTGTCCTTCGAACAAAAAGAGGTCATTCTTCTCCGCTATTTTCAGCAGCTGTCCTATAAAGAGATCGCGGAGCTGACCGGCCGGCCGTTGGGATCGGTCATGTCGGCATTGTTTTATGCCAAAAAAAGGCTGAGAGAGAGACTCGTCCCGTATTTGGAGACGAATAAAGAGGAAAACCAGTGAATGATGACCATAAGAAAATAAAGGAACTCATCGCGGCATCCTTTGACGGGGAAATGAGCGCGGAAGAAAAACGGATGGTTGCCGAGCACATCGAATCGTGTGTCTCATGCCGGAAGGCTTATGAGGAGATGATTCGTTTTGAGGAGGTTATGAATAAAATGGAACTACAGAAACCTTCGAGGGACACCTGGAAATATTATTGGGACTCGATTTACAATCGTCTGGAGAGACGGATCGGCTGGATTTTATTCTCCGTCGGTGTTATGATTCTCCTCTTCTTTGGAGGCTATAAAGGTATTGAGGGATTGATACAAGATCCCGGTACGCCTTTACTGCTCAAGGTTGGAATTCTAACGATTTTAAGTGGAATCGTCATTTTGCTCGTATCGATTTTTCGCGAGCAGATATTCGTCCGCAAGCGGGAGCGATACAAAGAGGTGGAAAAATGATTATTGTCACAACGGACCAGATTCCGGGTAGAACCGTTCGAAAAACGCTGGGCCTGGTAAGAGGGAACACAATTCGTGCCCGGCATGTCGGTCATGACCTTTCAGCCGCTTTCAAGAACATTGTGGGCGGAGAGATTCGTGATTATACCAAAATGATGGCTGAATCGAGAGAACAGGCATTGGACCGGATGGTTGAAGAAGCCCGGCAGTTGGGCGCCGACGCCATCCTCGGATTGCGCTTCACCACGTCCATGATCATGCAGAGCGCTTCAGAGATTTTAGCCTACGGAACCGCCGTGGTATTGGATTGAAGGCGGAGCATAGGAATGAGAAACAGGTTACTCCTTTTTATTATGATGTGGGGAGGATTTATGCTTTTTTCGGGATCGGCTCCCGCCCCGGAGGCCGATATAGAGAAAGGCTCACTCTCCATCTATTTCATGCAGGAAAAGGTCGGTTATGAGGAATATACCTGGAAAGATCACGACAGGGGATTTCAGCTCAACGTCAAGGGACGTATGACGAAACCCATCCCGCTTGAAATTGAGGAGATTTCACTTGTGCTTTCGAAAGACTTCATTCCGCTTGAATATTCATTTCAAGGATCGATCAACGGAATGCGACAGGAGGTCTCTTGTTCCATCAGGGACGGGAAGGTGGATAGTCTCATCGTCGCCGCCGGACAGGAAAGAGAAAGAAGCCTTTCGATAAAAAGAGACGCTTTCATCCTACCGAATCCCGTTTTTTCTCCTTATATGGTTTTGACGAAAAAATACCGCTGCACGGCAGCGAAGCCGATCGATCTGTCCGCGTATATCATTCCGCAGATGGAAATCCCTTTCCGCCTCGAGCCGGTCGATGAAACCCCCTGTAGAATCCGTTTGATCATGGAGGGGCGGGAAGTCGAAATAGAGACTGATTCCCAGGGAAAACTGTTGGAGTTCCTTTCCCCGACCCAGAAGCTGCGCGTCCTCCGGGACGAGACCGAGTAACTCGCCATCCCGTTTCTCCGGCAATGCGCCCTCCCTCCCCGGGGATTTGTTCCTTTGAAGAAAACAACGCCTGTTGGAGACCCTCGGTTTTCGGAAGACTCCCGCCTTAATCCGTCCATACCTAGACAATCTTACCGGGGAGCCGATAAAAAAACTTGACACTCGGGTTTTATGCAAATAAAATTGTACGCATGCAGATAGTGGTCAAATAAACATGAACGAACAGGTATGACATGAAAAAAGCCATATTGACCCTGAACGAATTATTGGAACAGGTGGAGATCGAAGGATCTCAATTCAAAACATGGGAGCGCCAGAAATTGGTCCGGGCGGACGGAATTTCACATGATGGAATCCCGTTCTATACGGAAATTACGGTCGAGAGGATCGTGCACATAAAAAAGCTTCTGGGGTTGGGTTATTCGCTCGAAGACATACAAAAGATTCTCAAAAAAGTGGGCCTCCCCCATTCCGGGTCCGGAAAAAAGCCGTCGGGCGGCGCGCGGGCGTTTCTGACAATAGGGGGATTGGCGGAAAGCGTCGGCGTCAGTCCACGAGCGATCAAACATTGGGAAGACAAGGGAATCATTGAGCCGGACATGCGAAGTGAAGGGGGATTTCGTTTGTATTCAAAGAATTTCGTGTCCCTTTGCCAGCTGATAAAAGATCTGCAGCTGTTCGGGTATTCTCTTGATGAAATCAAGGCGGTATCCGATATGTTTCGTGATTTTCTCACAATCAGCGGCGATCTGAATGCCTTCAAACCCGAAGAAAACGAGAACAAGCTGAAGGAGATGCAAGAGAGAATAGATATGCTTTTTGAGCAGATGGATTTGCTCAAAAAAGGCATTAATCGCTGGGAAGACCTTCTGAAAAAAAAGAAAAAAGAGATTTCGGCGCTTCGCAATCAAAACGCCAAGCGGAAATTATCCAAGGGGAAAAAATAAAATGAGAAAAGTCATTTTTATCGAGCCTAAGGCTCCGGATTTTCATATTTACAGTAAATTCCAAATGCCGCGGCTGGGATGCTATATCCTGGCGGCTCTAATGAAAAAACGAGGTTGGGACGCGGATGTCGTTTTCGAAGAAATAAGAAAAATTGATTTCAAGGATATTGCCGACGCCGAACTTGTCGGGATCTCTACGATCACGTCGACCGCGCCGAGAGCCTACCGGATCGCCGATGAAGTGAGGAGAATGGGAACTCCGGTTATCATGGGAGGGCCGCATGTCTCGTTTCTCAGTGAAGAGGCGCTGGAACATGCCGATTTTGTGATCAGAGGAGAAGGGGAAAAGGGAATGACGGCTTTAGCGGAGCGGATTGAAAAGGGAGACGATGATTACTCAGAGGTCCCGAACCTTTCCTACAAAAAGCACGGTCGGATCATGCATAATCCGATGGCGCCTCGGATCGACTGCCTTGACAACAATCCGTTTCCGGATACCGCGTTGTTGAAAGGCATGAAGCGCAAGGGGATTTGTTCTCGAGTGATCCCGATTCAAACCTCACGAGGATGTCCCCATGACTGCACGTTTTGTTCGGTGACGGGAATGTTCGGAAAAGCCTACCGCTTCCGGTCGACACAAAATATCATAGAAGAGCTGCGTCTGTACGACGACAAGAAAAACGCTCTTTTTTTCTGTGACGATAATTTCGGTTTGAATCCCAAGCGAGCCCGGGCGCTTCTCAACGCGATGATCGCGGAACGCTTTCGTTTCAGATGGTCGACGCAGGTCAGAGCGGATATCGTAAAAGACGAAGAGCTCGTTCACTTGATGAGAAAGGCCGGTTGTCGGACCGTTTACGTGGGATTCGAATCCGTTAATCCCGAGAGCCTGAAAGCCATGAAAAAACGACAAACCGTTGAGGAGATCATACGGGCGGTTCGCATCCTCCGTCGGCACCATCTGCACATCCACGGGATGTTCGTTTACGGTTTTGATGAAGACGACTGGAAGACCATCAAAAAGACGGTTAAATTCGCACGCCGGGCGAAATTGAATTCAACTCAGTTTTTAATCCTGACTCCGCTTCCGGGCTCAAAACTGTTCTCCCAGATGCGTGCGGAAAAACGCATCATTTTCAAGGACTGGGGTTTATACGATGCACACCATGTGGTTTTTCAACCGCGACGGCTTTCGGTCTTTCGGCTGCAGCGGGCGCAGACATTCAGTCATGCTAAGTTTTATTCTATAAGGGAAGGTGTCAAAAAGTTTTTCCGTTTCCAATGGGTGGACCTGGCCATAGGAAGCTATGCGCGAAAACTGAACCGGTCATGGATAAAGAAGAATCGGACTTTCTTGAAGGTGTTGGATCTGTTAGCCGCCAAAAAAAGCGACAAAGTCATCGTGGATCTTGAGCGCCGAGTCGTCCTCGATTTCGCGGAGAGCGAGCACAAAGCCTGACATCAATCCGGGGCGGGATTGAATTTCTTCCAGGAAATCTATAGAATAGACGGGCGTTTGTAACGATATTGCGCTTGAAGAAGGAAAAAACCCATGGATTTTTATAAGCTGGAAGAGAAGATTATCCGTCACAAGGAAGAGATTGAAAAACTTCAGCAGGAAGATGACGGGGGGGACAAGACGCGTATCGCGGAGCTGAAAACCGCCATCGAAAAAGAGTGGGCAGATCTCCGTCCACGGCTCACGGCGCATCAGATTGTCCAGGTGGCGCGGCACCCGCAGCGCCCTTACACCCTGGATTATATACAGGCCCTTACGGAAGATTTTATGGAGATGCACGGTGACCGCAGAGCCGGAGATGATCCGGCCATCGTGTGCGGCTTCGCTTTTTTTAATGGACAGAGCACGGCGTTTATCGGGCACCAAAAAGGGAGAACGACACGGGAACGGATCGCGAGAAACTTCGGTCAGCCAAATCCGGAAGGTTACCGTAAAGCGCTGCGTGTCATGAAGCTGGCGGAAAAATTCGGATTTCCCATCGTGACGCTTATCGATACACCGGGAGCATACCCGGGAATCAGGGCTGAAGAACTCGGCCAGGCGGAAGCCATCGCTCATAACCTGAAGGAAATCGCCAAGTTGAAGGTCCCTGTCGTCAATTTGGTGATCGGCGAAGGAGGAAGCGGAGGCGCGCTTGCGGTGGGGGTTGGAGATGTGCTGCTCATGCTGCAAAATTCTTTCTATTCCGTTATCTCCCCGGAAGGATGTGCGGCTATTCTCTGGAAGGATCAGACCGCCGTGGCCAAAGCGGCGGAAAACATGAAATTTCTTGCGTCCAACCTGGATGAAATGGGGATCGTGGATAAAATCATTCCCGAACCACCGGGGGGCGCTCACGTTGATATCGACCGTACGTTCAAAGAGGTGGGAAAACAGCTGAAGAAAACGCTTGATGAATTGATGAGTAAGCCCGTATCTCAGTTGTTGGATGAGCGATACGAAAAATACAGGAAAATAGGGATCTTTAACGAAGAATGAATGCAAAAACAAGAAAAAAGCCCATTGCCGCCATCAAAGGGACGAAAGACATTCTGCCTTCCGAAATAAGAAAGTGGCAACGGGTCGAGTCCGCAGCCCGGCATCTCTTTGAGCTGTACGGCTACGGGGAGATACGGACTCCTCTCTTCGAGTCCACGGAGTTGTTCGAAAAAGGGACGGGAGAAACTTCGGACATCGTAACCAAAGAGATGTATACGTTTACGGATAAAGGGGGACGGTCCATCACCCTGCGCCCGGAGTATACGCCGTCGGTTGTTCGAGCCATCATCGAACATCGGCTTTATCTTGAGTCCCGGCCGCAGCGATTTTACTTCATAGGCCCCATGTTCCGTTATGACAAGCCCCAAAAAGGCCGATATCGGCAGTTTCACCAGATCGATATAGAAGTATTCGGCGAAAAAGATCCGGCGGTTGACGCCGAAATCGTTGAGATGGCGAGCGCGGTTATTCAAAAGCTGGGGGTGAGCGGGATCGAGATCCTGGTGAATTCCGTGGGGTGCAGCCAGTGCCGCCCGGCATATCACCGGCGTCTTCATACCGCAGCGGAGAGAATTAGGGATCTGCTGTGTGAAGATTGTCAAAGAAAGATCGGCACGAATCCGCTGCGGATATTCGATTGCAAGGTGCAGGGATGCCGGGATGCATCGGAATCGCTTCCGAAGATAAAAGATTATCTGTGTCCGGATTGCGAGGCGCATTTCAGGTCGTTTTGCTCGTATCTGGATCAGTATGGGATCGTCTATCGGATCGATCCGCGTCTGGTGAGGGGATTGGACTATTACACCAAGACCACCTTCGAATTCGTCACCCGAGCGCTTGGTGCACAGGACGCCGTTCTCGGCGGCGGACGCTATGATGATATGATGAAGCAGTTCGGAGGACCGGATATGTGCGGCATCGGTTTCGCCATGGGGCTGGAGCGCTTCCTGGCGGTTGTCCCGGACAGTGAAGAACCGAAAGATTTTGTATATATCGTGCATGTAGGAGAAGAGGCAAAAAAGATCGGTATGGGACTGGCTCGTTTTATGCGCGGGCGGGATATCGAATGTCTTGTTGAGTACAAAACAAAGAATATGAGAAACCAAATAAGCCGTGCCAGCAAGTTGGGGGCTTCATGGACGGTGATCATAGGGGAAGACGAGGTCCGTCAAGGGCGTTTTCAACTGAAAAATATGGCCAGCGGCGAACAGCAAGCGTTATCGCAGGAGGAAATTGCCGACGCCGTCACTAAAGCCGGATAGATGCTTTTTCCGAAAAGAGGATTGTCAGATGGATATCGATGAAATATCGGATTGGAAGAGAACATCTCCCTGCGGAGATATTCGTCGCTGCCATATCGGAGAGGAAGAGATCCTTTTTGGATGGGTGAACCGGCAGAGGGATATGGGGAACCTGGTTTTCCTCGACCTGCGAGACAGGTCCGGAGTGGTACAGGTCGTCGTCTCATCGGAAGACAAAGCACTGCTGACGCGCGCCAAAAAAATAAAAATGGAGTATGTGCTGGGGGTGAAGGGAGTGGTTAGATCCCGGAGCCGGGAGGCCTTGAACCCTGAAATGCCCACAGGTGAAGTTGAAATCGAGGCCCGGGAGTTGAAAGTCTTGAACACGTCCGCGGTTCCCCCCTTTGTCGTGTCCGATCCGCCGCAGGCCGCGGAGGAATTGCGTTTCAAATACCGATATCTGGATCTTAGAAGACCTTCCATGCAGAGGAATCTGAAATTGAGGCATCAATCGATGCTGACGGTGCGAAATTATCTGGCGGAACGCGGGCACCTCGAGATCGAAACCCCGTTTCTGACGAAATCCACACCTGAAGGCGCGCGAGATTACCTGGTTCCGAGCCGGGTGTATAAGGGGCGGTTTTTTGCGCTTCCGCAGTCGCCTCAGATTTTCAAGCAGATTTTGATGGTCGCCGGTGTCGAGCGCTATTTTCAAATCGTGCGCTGCTTCAGGGATGAGGACCTGCGGGCGGACAGGCAGCCGGAATTTACCCAGATCGATATAGAAAACAGTTTCGTTACACGGGATGACATCTTCGCCTTGAGCGAGGAGATGATGCGGCGTCTCTTCGATTTAATTGGAGTTTCCTTGGAGACGCCTTTTCCACGGCTGACATATCGTGAGAGCATGAAGACGTACGGGACGGATAAGCCCGACCTGCGGATGGACATGCCGCTGCATGATCTTTCCGAAGCAGCCGCCGGTGTCGATTCCAATGTGATCCGGGGAATTCTTGATTCCGGAGGCGTCCTGAAAGCGATGGTGCTTGAAGGGAAGGGTTCTCTCTCGCGAAGCCGCCTTGATAAACTCAACCGGCAGGCAAAAGACCTGGGAGCGAAAGGTCTGATCTGGCTGAAACGGGGAGAGGAATTCAAATCCAACCTAAAAGGTGAGAAAGATGAATTTCTGCGTATCTGGGATTCGCTGGGCTGCGGAAAAGAAGATTTGGTGTTAATGGTCGGTGGAGATGAGAATCTCGCCTTGAAGGTATTGGGAGAGATCCGACTGGCCGCCATACGTGAGGAGATCGGCGAAGATTCCACGTTCCGGTTCGCCTGGATAACCGAGTTTCCGCTTTTCGAATGGAGCGAGGAAGAGGGGCGCTTGGTTTCCATGCATCATATGTTTACATCGCCCCTCGCGGAGGACGAGGCTTTGCTGGAGAAGGAACCGCGCCGGGCGCGGGCTCAAGCCTATGATCTGGTTCTCAATGGAGTTGAGATCGGCGGAGGCTCTATCCGTATCCATAATCTGGACGTACAGAAAAAGATCTTTAATATTCTGGGAATGAGCAAAGCGGCGGTGGAAGAGAAATTTGGGTTCTTCATGGAGGCGCTGCGCTTCGGGGCCCCTCCCCACGGCGGGATTGCGCTCGGTCTGGATCGGATCGTCATGCTGCTGGCAGGCGAATCTTCCATCCGCGATGTCATCCCTTTTCCGAAAACCACAAGCTCTCTTTGTCTGCTGACGGACTCTCCGACGACGATTGAAGAACGACAGCTCCGGGAACTGGGGATTGAGATTCCTCGTAAAGAACCCCGATGACAGAGCCGTCTCTTTTTTAAGGTCTTAAGGGAAAAAACCATGCGTTCTGCGACTAAAGGAGAGATTTTTTAGATTCGCGCACAAGCTGGTTCACGACATCCTTGACCTTTTGATCCTGCCGGGAAGAACAGATAAGCAAGGCGTCTTCGGTATTGACGACGATGATATCCTTGACGTCGATCAATGCCGTCAGTTTGCCGGGATTGTGAACGAGGCAGTTTTCCGCTTGGATTGAGATCGCATCTCCCCTCAGGGCATTGTTGTCATCATCCCGATTCCAGATATCGGAAAGAGCGGACCAAGCCCCGACATCCGACCACCCGAAATCTCCCCTGCTCATGGAAACACGGCGGGATTTTTCCATGAGAGCGTAATCGATGGAAATAGATGGCATCTCCTGGAAAACGGTATCGATCGTTTCCACGGCCCCGGGCTCCATGGCCGCCAGGATCCGCTTCCAGAAAGAATAAAGAGAAGGAGCATGTTGTTCCAGCTGGGCGGCGAAGGAGGATGTTTTCCAGACGAACATGCCGGAATTCCAAAAATAATTACCGGCCTGAAGAAACGAGCGGGCGAGATCGACATCGGGTTTTTCCTTGAATTCTTTGACGGGAAAGAACCGTTCACCAGCGGTTTCCACGGGCTCGTCATCGGCGAACCGGATGTACCCGTATCCGGTGGAGGGATAGGTTGGAGGGATGCCGAATGTCACCAAATCCGGAGAGCCGGCGGCATGCGCCGCGGCCGCTTTCAGGCTGTCGACAAAGCGGACCCGATTTCGAATGAGGTGATCGGCCGGAAGCGCGGCCACGACCGCATTCGGATTCAGGCGGTGGATGGTGGCCGTTGCCAGCAGGAGGCAGGGAGCCGTGTTCCGGGACAGGGGTTCGATCAGCAGATTGTCGCTATTTATATCGGGAAGCAGACCGCGGATTACATCGGTATGATTCCTGTCGGCGATGGTGAATATCCTTGAGAGAGGAAGCGGGGGGTGAAGGCGGGCTACCGTCTCTTCGATCATGGTTTTATCGCTGATGATGGGAAGAAACTGTTTGGGCTTTTGCTTACGGCTGAGCGGCCAGAATCTTGTTCCGGAACCGCCGGCCATGATAATGGCGTATAGGTCCATGTCGTCCTCGATTCATAGGGTGTTGTGGGCATTAGTTTAGCATGCTTTTTGAGGAAATTCCATGCCGTGAAAGCTGAGGAGCCGGGAGGCGGGGTGAACGGGAGGTGCGAAAGATGAAGGGATTTGCGCTTATGGCCGGGAAGCGCATGTTCACATAGGGGGTATGAATTCAGGAAAGAACAAGCGCCACGATACCGGCGGCCGCGCAGTAATAAGCGAAAATGTAGAAATGCCCGCGGATGGTCAGTGAAGTGAGATAGCGAAGCGCGGCATAACCGACGAGGGCGGCGGTCAATGTTCCGGCGGCTAAAGCGGGCCAGGATTGAAATCCCAAATCGATGCGATGCAGCTGATAGAGAGCCGCGCCCAGGATCGCCGGAATCGAAAGAAGAAAGGAAAAGCGCGCGGAATATGATTTATCCCATCCCAAAAGGAGCGCGCCGCCGATAGTCAGGCCGGAACGGGAAAAGCCCGGAACGATGGCCGCTCCCTGCAGAAGGCCTATAATCAAGGCGTGCCAGAGGAGGGGAGGCTTTCTATCACGAGGACGCTTGGTCCAGAAGAGAAAAGCGGATGTGCCCAACAAGGCGATGCCGACGGAGGATAAGGATTCGAAGAGAGATTCGAAGAAATTGCTAAAAAAATAGCCGATAAGGAAGGTGGGGATACTGGCGGCTGAAAGCATAACAATAAGCTTGAATCCCGGATCCCGAAGGGCTTGGCGGGGATGCCTGACGGCCTTCACGGCGCTGAGGATCAGGGAATGCAGATCGCGGCGCAGGAAAACCAGAAGTGAAAGCAGCGTCCCGAAATGCAGCATCGCGTAGACGAAAATCTGCGGCTCTTCGAAACCGAAAAGGTTTTGAAAAAGAACCAGGTGGCCGGAACTGCTGACAGGGAAAAATTCCGTTAAGCCCTGTATAATCCCAAACAGAATGAGAATCAGGAGATTCAAGAATCTTTCAATCCTTTTATCACGTCGGTGATGATATCTTCGACTTCACGGCGCATTCGGGATAGTTCTTCCGGACTATCGGCTTCGAATCGTAACACCAATGCTCCCTGCGTATTGGAAGCGCGAACCAGAGCCCAGCCGTGGGGGGTGATTGCCCGAACGCCGTCGATATCGATGATCGGGTATTTTCCCTTAAGACGGTCTTTGACGCCGTCGACGATGGTGAATTTGACTTCGTCGGAGGCATAGACCCGGAGTTCGGGAGTGCTGTAGGTTTGAGGAAGATCCGCGAGCATGCGGGAAAGGGGCTGATCGGAGCGGGATACGATTTCCAGCACGCGCGCCGAGGAATAAATGGCATCATCGAATCCGAAGAAGCGATCAGCGAAGAAAATATGGCCGCTCATCTCTCCCGCCAGGACGGCGTTTTCCTCCTTGATTTTCTTTTTGATGAGAGAATGACCCGTTTTCCACATGATGGGGCGGCCCCCGAGTTTTTCGATCTCGGTGTAGAGCTGCTGGGAGGCTTTGACTTCGGATATAACAGGGGCTCCCGGATGGCGGGGAAGGATGTCGCGCGCAAGGAGGATCATCAGCTTGTCTCCCCAGATAATCTGCCCCTTATCGTCGATAACGCCTATACGGTCGCTGTCGCCGTCATAGGCGATGCCGAGATCGGCTCGGCTTTCGGTAACGGTGCGAACGAGATCCTCCAAGGCCTCGGGCATTGTGGGATCGGGGTGATGATGGGGAAAGTGTCCGTCCATGTCGCAGTAAAGCGGGATGACTTCGCAGCCCAGCTGTTTAAAAATGGGAACCGCGGTCTCCCCTCCCGTACCGTTTCCAGCGTCCACCACCACTTTTAGAGGTTTCTCAAGATGGATGCCGTCTACGACGTAATCGTGATATTCGGGGGCGATGTCATAGGTCTCTCTTTTTCCCGTCGGATCATCAACAAAATTCCCACTCTGGATAAGTGCAAATATATCCTGGATCTTCGGCCCGTAAAGCGTGTCTTCTCCGATCATCAACTTGAATCCGTTGTATTCCGGAGGATTGTGGGATCCGGTGATCATGACGCCGGAGGTGTAGTGTTTTTGATAGATGCTGAAATAAAGCAGCGGGGTGGGGATGGTTCCCAGGTCGATGATCTCGCACCCGGTGGAAAGCAGACCCTCGGAAAGGTATTCGGCAAAATCCGGGGAACTGAGACGACAATCCCGACCCAACGCGGTTTGTTTGCTCCCGGCCCGGCGGAAAGTTGTTCCAATAGCCCGACCTAAAAGACGGACGCTCTCGGGAGTCAGGTCTTTATCCACAACGCCGCGGATATCATACTCGCGAAAAATCTCTTTTTTTAAGCTCATGATATTTCCTCTTTCTCACCTTTAATGGATGACTATGTGATGGGCGCAGGCTTTCCCGTCGGGCCGCTATCGAGGAGACCGATCGGACGTGTTATCCTCATCGATAGCGGGATCCGTCAACCGGCTGACGACGGAATTCACTTCATCCCATTTATCCTGAGCGTCGAAAATGAATTCGATAAACTCACGGACGGCGCCGGCGCCTCCCCGGGCGCGGCAGATATAGTGGCTGTGCTTGACGACCTCGGGATGGGCGTCGGAAACGGCGCCGGCCAGCCCGGCATTCCTGAGGATGGGAAGGTCACCGAGATCGTCTCCGATATAGGCGATCTCTTCCAGGCTCAGATCATGCTTTTCGAGGATGCGGTCCAGCACCGATTTTTTGTCAAGGATACCTTGATGCAGTTCCAGGATTTTAAGTCGATGCGCGCGGTGTACGAGCTCGGGTGATGTTTTCCCGGTGATGATGCCGGTCTTGAAGCCTACCAGGTGAGCCATCAGGATTCCCATTCCGTCGCGCACGTGATAAGATTTGACTTCGGACCCATCGGGCATGAGCATCAGGCGTCCATCCGTAAGCGTGCCGTCAACGTCCATCAGGATCATTTTGATTTTTTGGGCGCGGGAGCGAATATTCATTAAAACATCTCCGTTCGCCAGAGGTCGTGAAGATGGATGATCCCTTCGACCTGATTTTCACGATCGGTGACAACCAGGGATGTGACGTGTCGAGATTCCATCGTATTCAGGGCCTCCGTGGCCAGGCATTCTTTTGAGATGGACAAGGGCTCGGGGGTCATGCATTCTTCCGCCGTCTTTTCCAGAAGAGCCTTGCCGTGTGTCTGCAGCTTTCTCCGAAGATCGCCGTCGGTGATCACTCCCAGAAGTCTTCGGGAATCGTCGACGACGCATGCCATGCCCAAATGTTTCTCGGACATTTCAATCAGGAGATCCTTCATAGGGGTGTTCCGTATGACGAGCGGGATCTCTTTTCCGTGGTGCATCAGGTTTTCTATTTTCATGAGGCGCTTTCCCAGCTGGCCTTTGGGGTGACAGAGAGCGAAATCTTTTTCGTCGAAGCGTTTGTGCTGCATGAGAGCGATCGCGAGAGCGTCTCCCATTGCAAGGGCCGCGGTAGAGCTGGCGGTAGGAACCAATCCGTGCGGTTCCGCCTCCCTTTCAACCCGGGCCTCCAACACTTCATCGCTGTATTCGCCAAGCATTGACGAGGCGTTGCCGGTAATGCCGATGAGCTTGATTCCGATTCGCTTGACGAATTCAAGCAGATCGACGATTTCTCTGGTATTGCCGCTGTAAGAGATGGCGATCATGATGTCTTTGGGTGTAATCATGCCCAGGTCGCCATGCCCGGCTTCGACCGGATGAAGGAACATGGAGGGAGTGCCGCAGCTTGACAGCGTTGACGCGATTTTGCGGGCAACGAGGCCCGATTTACCGATACCGGTCACGATGACGCGGGATTCCGTCCGAGCAAGCAGATCAACGGCCCGGGCGAAACCCGGATCCAATCGGTCTGCCAAGTCACGGACAGCGGAGGCTTCGATGGCCAAAACGCTTTTTCCGATTTTGATGAGGTCTTTTGATTTCATGAGGAACTATTATACCTTAAGAGGAATGTTTTTTGCGAATAACGGCGGTGCGAAGTGCGTGGAGAGAAGAGCAAAGAGATTCTAAGGCATTTAAATTCAATGAGTTGCCTTTATCGGAGCGAGCTTTCTCGGGATTGTCGTGGACTTCCAGGAAAACGCCGTCGGCGCCGACGCTGACGCCGGCGTGGGCGATGTGCGGAATGAACCGGGCATCGCCTCCCGAAGCTTCCCCGAGACCTCCAGGAAGCTGAACGCTGTGGGAAGCATCGATAACGACCGGAAACCCCCAATCTTTCATTATGGGGATGGACCGGGGATCGAAGATCAGATTGTGATAACCGAAGCTGGTTCCGCGTTCCGTCAGGACGAGGTTGTCGTTTTTTTCGCTGAGCGCTTTTTCCACGATGTTTTGCATGTCTTCGGGGGCGAGAAATTGGCCTTTTTTAATGTTGAGCGGCTTTCCCGTTTTTGCCGCCGCCAGGATGAGATCTGTCTGTCGGCACAGAAATGCGGGAATCTGAATGATGTCAAGGACCTCAGCGGCTTTTTCCGCCTGGATCGGCTCATGGATATCGGAAATGACAGGCAGATTTAAATCATTTTTGATGCGGCTCAGGATAGCAAGCCCGTGTTCCAATCCAGGGCCGCGGTAGGAGCGGAGAGAGGAACGATTGGCCTTGTCGTAGGAAGCCTTGAAAATAAAGGGCATATGGAATTTTACGGCGATCTCCCGGATCTTGGCGGCCATGTTGTAGGCATGTTCTTCGCTTTCAATGACGCAGGGTCCGGCTATGAGAAATAAAGGGTTGAGTCCCCCTATCCTCACGTCATGGCTAAGCTGGATTTCTATGGGTGCGATAGGCATAGCTTGCTCCAATGAATGATTTAAATAGCGGATGGGGAGAGATCGGCTTGGATTTGAACTCAGGATGAAACTGGCAGCCAAGAAACCAGGGGTGATCCGGAAGTTCTATGATTTCGACCAGATCGTATTTGGGATACTTGCCGGAAATGATAAGGCCGCAATCGGAAAGGCGGGCCTCATATTCGGGATTGAATTCGAACCGGTGGCGGTGACGCTCATTGATATCGGTTGCCTTGTATGCTTGGTAGGCAAGGGTTCCCTTTTTAACCCGGCAGGGGAAACTACCCAGGCGCATGGTGCCTCCCAAGTCGGAGACGTGTTTGAGTTCTCTCCACTTTAAAAAGATCTTGTGGGAGGTGCGGTCATCGAATTCCGTACTATTGGCGCCCTGCAGGGATACTTGGTTGCGGGCGAACTCGATGGCGGCGCACTGCATTCCCAGGCAGATCCCGAAGAATGGGATTTTATTTGTTCGCGCGTGGGTTACAGCCTGAATCTTTCCTTCGATCCCTCGCGTTCCGAAACCTCCCGGAACGAGGATGCCGTCGGCGTCCTTTACTACGCGGGAAACCTGATGATGTTCGATCTCTTCGGCCTCGATCCATGAAATGTCGACTTTGAGGTTATGCGCGGCGCCGGCGTGGTCGAGCGCCTGTTTGAGACTGAGATAGGAATCTTTGAGTCCGGCGTACTTTCCGACAAGCGCGATGTTTACCTGGTCCCGAGGAGACTTGATCCGTGCGACCATACGTTTCCATTTTCCCAGTTGAAGCGAGGTCAGCGGGAGATTTAATGACTTAAGGATGATTTTATCCAACCCTTCTCGGGCGAAAAAAAGCGGAATCTCATAAATGTTTTCCGCATCGACAGCGGTGATCACGGCATCAAGCGGCACGTTGGTGAACAATGATATTTTGCGCTTAAGATCTTTGCTGAGGAATCTGTCGGTACGGCAGAGGATGATATCCGGTTGGATTCCGATCGCTCGAAGTTCGCGAACACTGTGCTGGGTGGGTTTGGTTTTCAGTTCGCCTGAAGTTCCCATGAAGGGAACGAGCGTCAAATGGACGAAAAGGGTATTCTCCGCTCCGAGAGCCAGCCGCATTTGTCGGGTGGCCTCCAAAAAAGGCTGTCCTTCAATATCTCCTACGGTCCCGCCGATCTCGATGATGACGATGTCGTTCTCGTCGGCGGCGGCTCGAAAAGCGGCCTGTATCTCGTTGGTGACGTGTGGGATGACTTGAACGGTTTTTCCGAGATATTTCCCCTGTCGTTCCTTTTTAAGGATGGCTTCGTAAATTCGTCCCGAGGTCCAGTTGTGCGCATGTGAGGTCTGCGTGGACGTGAAGCGCTCATAGTGACCGAGATCGAGGTCGGTCTCGGCCCCGTCCTCCGTAACATAGACCTCGCCATGTTGGAAGGGATTCATGGTGCCGGGATCGACATTGAGGTAAGGATCGAATTTCTTGATGGTGATTCGATAGCCATGACTTTCAAGAAGGCGTCCGATTGAAGCCGCAGCAATACCTTTTCCGAGAGCGGATAACACGCCGCCGGTCACGAAAATAAACTTAGCCATTGTATCCTTCCTCGCGGAGACGTTTTTCAACGTTGATTATATCCTCTGGGGTGTCAACACTCAAGGACTCATAGCGACTTTCGATGATTTTTATGCGGAATCCGTGCTCAAGGGCGCGAAGTTGTTCCAGACATTCCTGTTTTTCAAGGGGAGAGGCGGAAAGGGAAGCGAAGCGAAGAAGAAAATCTTTGCGGTAGCCGTAGAGTCCGACGTGCCGCCGGAATTGACCATGGAATATGCTCGGGATCGGGGAACGGGAAAAGTAGAGAGCGTGATCGTTTCGATCAACGACGACTTTAACCACGTTTTTGTCATGAAAGAGGTCAGGATCATGGCTGCGGTTTACAAGGGTGACCATTGGAGAATCGGACTCCTGCAGACCGGAAACCAGGGAGTCCAGCATGTCTCCTCGCAATAAGGGTTCATCACCCTGGATATTGATGATGATGGAGGTGTCGAGATCCTCGGCGGCTTCTGCGGCGCGTTCCGTTCCGGATGTGTGCCGGGAAGACGTCATGCGCACGTCGGCGCCGAAAGACTCAGAGCGGCGGCGGATGCGTTCGTCATCCGTGGCGATGATGATTCGACTCAAGCGGCGGGCGGTGCATGCACGCTCGTATACCCATTGGATCATGGGGCGGCCGAGAATGGGGGCCAGCGGTTTGCCCGGAAAGCGTTGTGAGGCATAGCGGGCGGGAATGATGCCGACAGCGGATCGCATGATCAGGTGTCGGATTCCGGAGTCTCGATGTCGGGTTCGATGGGGGCGGGGACGGGAGTTTGGCCGACATCTTTTGTTGTCTGGCAGTTCGCTTCCAGGAATGCGCCTTCCTCTATAATGAGTTTGGGGGCGAGGATCGTGCCTTTTACGCGGCCGTTGGAGTTGATCTCCACACGTTCGGAGGCGCGGATGTTGCCTTCGACTTCTCCGTCTATGACGATGTGTGCAATGATGATGTCGGCCTCGACCTTTCCGTTTTCGCCGATGATCAGCACGGAATCGGACTGGATGTTGCCTTTGAAGCTTCCATCGATGCGGAAGGATCCCTGAAAGGAAAGATCGCCATGAATCTTAGTGTCTTTATCGAAAAACCCCGTGATTTTAACGTCATCTATTTCTCTTCGTTTCTCTTTCATGGGTTTTCTCCTTTGATTCTATCGTAGATATCGTTGAGCTCGTCCAACGAGTAATAGTAAATTTTAATGACGCCTTTACTTTGATTTCCGGAGATGTTGACCTTGGAGCCCAGGGAACGCAGCAGGTTTTCCTGGACGGATAGAAGGTCCGGATCGGCGGCGGGTCGGGGAGGTTTGGGAGGAGAGGCCTTGAGTTTAAGACTCAACTTTTCAACGGCGCGGACTGAGAGTTTATTCTTTGAAATCTGACGAGCGGTGGAAATTTGAAGGTGGGGATCTTCAAGAGGGATAAGGGCGCGTGCATGTCCCATGGAAAGCTGGCCTTGACGCAGCATGTCCTGAACTTCCGGAGGGAGCTTGAGCAGACGGAGATAGTTGGCAACCGAAGTCCGGTCTTTCCCTACTTTTTCGGCGAGATCCTGCTGTGTGTAGTGAAGGTCCTGAATTAATTTTTGATAAGCCTGGGCGATTTCGATCGGATTCAGGTCCTCTCGCTGCAGGTTTTCGATGAGGGAAGCTTCATGCTGCTGAATCCGGGTGAAGTTGCGGATAAGAGCCGGAATCTTTTTGAGGCCGGCTTTCTGTGCGGCGCGCCATCGGCGTTCTCCGACGATGATCTTGTAATAGCCGTTTTCGGGAACGACCACGACGGGTTGGAGAACGCCGGTCGTTTTGATGGAGGCTGCAAGTTCCGCCAGGGATGAAGGATCGAAACGGCGGCGGGGCTGTGCCGGATTAGGTTTGATCTGATCAAGATCCAGCTCAGTGAAGCGCTCCTCTTTAAGGATGCCATACTCTTCCGGCAGGAAGGCCTTTAATCCTTTGCCTAATGCTTGTTTCTTCATGGATTTAATATCTCCCTGGCTAAATTAAGGTAGGATTCGGTCCCTTTGGATTTTATATCATATAAAAGAACGGGTTTTCCAAAGCTGGGGGCCTCCGCAAGTTTGACCGTACGGGGAACCATGACTTCATAGACGATTCCTTCAAGAGATTTACGAAGTTCGGCGGACACCTGTTTGGCGAGGTTGGTGCGCTCGTCATACATCGTGAGAACGATGCCTTCTATCGTGAGAGAAGGATTTAAATAAGAGCGGACTTCATCAAGAGTACGGAAAAGATCGGGGATGCCTTCCATGCAGAAAAATTCGGTCTGGACGGGGACCAGGATGGAATCTGCGGCGGTCATGGCGTTGATGGTCAAAAATCCAAGGGAAGGCGGACAATCGATCATGATAAAATTGAACTGGGTTTTGACTTTCCTGAGCGCGTCGCGAAGGCGGCCTTCGCGGTTTTTCTGCGTGTGGATTTCCGCCTCGAATCCTGAGAGCTCAGGGGAACAGGGGCAGAGATAGAAGTTGTCGACCTCGGTGGGGAGCACGTGGTCCATGATGTTGCTGTCGTTCATGAGGGGGGGGTAGATCCCAAAATCCGCACGCTTGTCCCGGCCAAGGCCCACGGTTGCCATGCCCTGAGGATCGAAGTCGACAAGCAGGACCCGTTGATTTTTCAAGGCGAGAGACGCGGAAAGGTTGATGGCGGTGGTGGTTTTGCCCACGCCGCCTTTCTGATTGGCTATGGCGATTATCTTGTTCATGAATGTTTATGTTCCACGTGAAACGTTTTTTTATTAGTATCACAGTTTGAAGTGAATATCTACTGAAAAATCCCGTCTTCGTTCTTTTGTGAGGGAGAAAATCGCATGGTGTCAACGTGAGGGGCGGTTAAGCTTGAGTTTGATGTGGAGGTGAAGGTTCACAAGGGCGGCGGGGGTGATCCCGGGTGTTTTATTTGCTTCGCCGAGGGTTCGCGGTTGCAGTTTGGTCATCTTTTCGGCCATTTCTTTCGTTAAACCGCTCACGCGGCTGAAGTCCAGATCGGCGGGAATCTTTTGGCTTGCGGTTTTGCGGAGTTGAGAGATCTCTTTCTCTTGCCGCTTGATATAGCCTTCATATTTGATTTCGGATTCGATATGGCGGGTTTCTTCCTCGGTGAGATCGAGGGGGGGGGTGTGGGTGGAAAGAATGCGGTCATATGAAAAGCCGGGCTTTTTGAGCCATTCCTTGAGAGAAAGCCGCTCCCGGCTTTCAGGGAGCAACAACGTTTCCTCGGTGAGGAAAGCCATGACACGCCGGATTCGGTCCTGTTTTTCAAGATAGCGCGTGTGGTCCGCTTTTCCTATGAGACCGAAACGCGTCCCGTATTTGATCAATCGGCGGTCGGCGTTGTCGATTCGCAGTTGAAGCCGGTATTCCGCACGTGATGTAAAAAGGCGATAGGGCTCTTCAATGTTTTTTGAAATCAGATCGTCGATCAATACTCCGGCATAGGCCTCTTCCCTGCCCAAAATAAACGGTTTCCTGCGGTTGATCTTAAGGGCCGCATTGATACCCGCAATCAATCCTTGGGCGGCGGCTTCTTCATAGCCGGAAGTGCCGTTGATCTGGCCGGCGAGATACAAGTTCGAGAGAATCCTGGTTTCAAGAGTAGGCTTCAACTGGTCAGGAGAAACAGCATCGTATTCAATGCCGTAAGCGGGCCGCATGATGACGGATTGCTCCAAGCCGGGGATGCTGTCGAGGACAGCTCGTTGAATTTCAAGCGGGAGACTGGAGGATAATCCGTTGACATAGATCTCTTCCGTTTCCAATCCCTCCGGTTCCAAAAAGAACTGATGGCGATCGCGGTGTGGGAACTTGACCACCTTGTCCTCGATGGAAGGGCAGTATCGCGTTCCGGTGCCGGTGATCTTTCCGCTGTATAGGGGGGATTGGGACAGACCGCCTCGGATGAGAACGTGAGTGTTTTCGTTCGTGTGACCGAGGTAGCATTCCGCCTGGTTGTAAAGCTTTTTCCGCGTTCGGAAGGAAAAGGGAACGGGAGAAGGATCCCCTGATTGAATCTGGAACCGTTTCCAATCAATGCTTTTCCGGTGCAGCCGCATGGGCGTACCGGTTTTGAGTCGATAGAGATTAAAGGTTAATTTCTTGAGGCTGCGGCTTAGATCCTGGGAGGCGGGTTCATTTGCCCGTCCGGCGGAGTAACTGTTCAGGCCGATATGGATCATGCCGTTGAGAAAGGTCCCGGGTGTGAGAATGACGGCTTTTGCATAAATCTCGTTGTCGTCCACGGTGCGGACGCCGCAGGTTTTCCCGCGGCGGACGAGGAGGTCCCGGACGATGGCTTGATATAGGGTAAGGCCGGGAGTGTTTTCCATCCATTTCTTCATGGTCCGTCGGTAAGCGGCCTTGTCACATTGTGCCCGTGGAGCCTGTACGGCTCCTCCCCGGCTTCGGTTCAGCAGGCGAAACTGGATTCCGGTTTCATCCGCGATCCGGCCCATCAGCCCGCCAAGAGCATCGATTTCACGCACCAAGTTGCCTTTGGCGATACCTCCGATAGCGGGATTGCAGGACATCTGAGCAATGCTTTCCAGGTTGATGGTAATGAGGCAGGTTCTCAATCCCATAATGCTGGCGGCATAAGCGGCTTCGCAGCCGGCATGACCGGCTCCGACGACGAGAAGATCATAATCGTACATTGTCTTGTTTATTTTCCGACACAAAACCGGCCGAAGATATCCTCAATCACATCGTCGGCCTGGATTTCACCGGTAAGACGGCTGATGAGAGGAAGAATTCGGCGTATCTCTTCAGCCGTTATTTCCTCCGGCGCCCCCATTTTGATGCCTTCCCGGGCTGCACGCAGGATTTCCAGTATTTCGGAAAGGGTGAGTTTCTGACGTAAGTGCAGGATGACTTCCTGTCCCCTTTGGATTTGCGGGACGAAGTGGGAATGCAGCAGATTTTTCAACCGCGCGAGGTTGGTGCTTTTCAGCGCCGATATTTCCAATGCCGGATGCCCTGGATTGAGCTCCTGCAGTCGGTTTAGAGTGAGCCTGGCCGGAAGGTCGATTTTATTCAGCAGCATCAGTCCCTTTTTGTTTTTGAAGTGCAGGATCAGCTTTTTATCCTCGGGTTCCAACGGACGGGATCCATCGAAAAGCATCAGGACACCATCCGCCGACTCGGCTAATTTCCGTCCGCGCCGAATGCCTTCTTGTTCCAGGGGGTTTTGGGATGCGCTCAATCCGGCTATGTCGATGAGGGTGAAAAAGGAATCTTTGATGGTGATTCGCTCCGTGAGGTAGTCTCGGGTGGTTCCCGGAACCGGGGAGACGATGGCTCGTTCCTGTTCCAGCAGCGCATTGAAAAGCGTCGACTTTCCCACATTGGATTTTCCGGCGATCGCCAAGGTAAGTCCCTCGCGGAGACTTTTTCCAAGATCGAAACTGCCTACGAGAGCATCCAGGGGCCGGATAGTCCGGTCGAGAATCCGGATGATATCAGAGGATTTGATTCCCAGGGATTCGTCCGGGAATTCCAGGCCGGCCTCTATCTCCGCCATGAGGTGTAGGATTCGCTCTCTTATTTCCTCCATCTTGCGCGACAGACCTCCCTCGATTTGACCGAAGGATATTTTCGCTTGAGAAAAAGATGCGGCGAGAATGAGGTCGTTCACCGCTTCCGCTTGCAGGAGGTCGATTCTTCCGCCGAGGTAAGCGCGCAGGGTGAATTCTCCCGGATCGGCCAGACGGGCCCCGCACAACACTCCCAACCGGACCGTCTCTTCAAGGATAACCGGGCTGCCGTGGCAGCTGATTTCAACAACATCTTCGCGGGTATAGGTGTGAGGCGCCGGGAAATAGGTCAGGTAGGCGCTTTCGAAGGCGTCCTTATGATCGGGGTGGATGAGGTGCCCCAAAACCGGTCTGCTGGGAAGGATCGTCGCTTCCCGCAACGGTCGAAATATTCTTTGGGATATCGGCAAGGCCCTGTCGCCGCTCATCCGCACGACTCCCAGTCCCCCGTGCCCCAGAGGAGTGGAAATAGCGATGATGGTGTCGTCGAGCATCTTCCTATTTTAGAGCGTGCCGTGACAAACGTAAAGATCAGGGCTTCACTTTTCGGATCATGAATGGATAAAGGACCCGCCAGCTCCGGTTCGTTCATGTCCGTGGCGGCAATCGATTCAGGAAACCGGCGTTTTTCCGAAGATCAATCCTTTACGGGATAGATCTTCACCCTTTTCAGGAAACCGTCACCCAGGCTTTCGGTCGTGATCCCCGGGATTTGATTGACGGCGACATGGACAATGCGTCTTTCGTAGGGATTCATCGGATCCATGATCCGTTTCTCTCCGGAGTCCTGAACTTTCTGGGCGATCTTTTGCGCCTGATCCTTAAGCTCTTTTTCTTTTTTCTGACGAAAGAAATCGCAGTCGGTTTGGACCTTTTGGGGTGAGATCTTGTTCAGCAGGTGCTGGAATGCCAGCAGTAGCTGTCCTTCCCGGCGCAGGAGCATGTGCTTGTCCTGACCCTCGAAAATAAAATAGGACATTCCATTTTTTTTCTTGGTATAAAACCTGAGGTCAAGCGGCAGTGCTTTGAGAAGCTTTTCCATGAACACCGAGGGGGGCGAGTCGTCGGAAGCGGCTTTTTTAGGCCAGGCCCGAATGACGATCTCTTTGCTTTTTATTCCAAAAAGCTTGGTTTTTTCGGCAACGATTTCGTAATTCAATTGGGTGCGGGGCAGCTTCAGGATATGTTCGGCAAGGCTGATGGAGTCCTCCAGGTTTCTGCCCTTGAATTCCTGTTCCAAATTATTTTTTTCGTCTTTTGCCATGAGTCTCACTCTTCTTTTTATGGGTAATGCGGTTCATCAGATACTGCTGACCGATTTGCAGAACGTTGTTCGTCAACCAATACAGAACAAGTCCGCTCTGGAAGTTCATGAAAAAGATGGTCATGACTACCGGCATGATGAGCATTATTTTTTGCTGAGAGCTGTCCGCGGTTGTCGGTGTCATTTTCTGGCTGATGAATTGCGTCAAACCCATGAGAATAGGAGTGACGTAAAAAGGATCTTTCAGGGAAAGATCCGTGATCCAGAAAATGAAGGGACTGTGACGGAACTCTACGGCGACCACCAGAAGTCTGAAAAAGCCCCAAAATATCGGGAGCTGGATAAGGATCGGCAGACAGCCTCCGGCGGGATTGATGCCCTCTTTTTTATACAACGCCATCATCTCTTCATTCATCTTTCGGCGCTGTTCGATATCTTGTTTCGCTTTTTTATACTTTGCACGCAGCGCTTTCAATTTCGGCTGTAGTTCCTGCATCTTGGCCATGGACTTGGTGCTGCTGTAAGTCAGAGGGAAGAAAAGGATTTTGATGATGATCGTGAGGATGATGATGGAAAATCCCCAATTGGGGAATACATTGTGGATGGCTTTGATCCCTTTGTACAAGATTTCGGCGATAAGACCGAAAAAACCGAAGTTGATGACCTTCTCCGTTCCCGGGTGGAAAGCCTTCAGGGTGTCGAATTCCTTGGGGCCGATATATATCGATTGAGGAGATAGAACGGAAAGCGAATAAATCGTTTTGGTCTCTTGTTCGTCGGCATGGAAAACAGCATTTTTTTCTTGAGGAGACAGGATGAAAAGGGCCGTATAATAGTTGTCTTCGTAGGCGGCCCATTCGGCATAATTGGAGATGCTTTTTTCGAGCTGGTATTTGTTCTCGTTGTGATGCGTGACTTTCTGTGCGGCCAGGACCGCAACTCCTTTGCCGCCGCCGTAACGGGAGCGCTGTGTGGCCGGAGTCAGCGTGCCGAAACTGGGACCCCAGACCAAGCCGGGATTGATGTCTGCCCCTTGCTTTCGTGCTTCCAGCCTTATCCCGACCTCGTAGCTGCCGTCGGTGAACGTGAAGATTTTAGCGATACGGTTTCCTTGTTCGTCCGCATACGTGAATCGGATTTCTCCGCTTCGCCCTCCGGAAAGCTCGAGCCGGGAAACCGAGTATTCGTACAAAGCGTGATTAGCTGTCTGATCGAAAGCCGGATCTTCGCTCCGGATCTGAAAAGGAAACAGTTCGAGTTCTTCCGCTGAACGGCTTACCAATTCCAGAGGCTCGTTATCCTCGTCAAGGTGGTTCTCAAGCCTCCAGCTTTTCAGGAGCGCTCCGCGGTTCGTCCATTTAGCACGATAGAGCGATGTCTCGACGATAAGGTTTTTTTCCGATTGTGCTGAAACGGGAGAGGTAGAAACAGGATCCTGAACGATGGGAGCTGGAGGCTCCGGATCGGGAAGGGCCGGTTCTTCCGCCGGGACCGCTTGCTCTCTCACCGCTGCTTCCTGTACCTCGATCGGGGCTTCGGCCGGCGCTTTTACAAATACGACCTGGAAAAGAATCAATACAAGGAAGGAGAGAGCAATGGCTAATAGTAATCTTTTTTCCATTTAAAGTTCCTTTATGGAACAGGATCGACTCCACCGGGATGGAAAGGATGACATCGGAGTAGTCTTTTTGTTCCGAGATGAATTCCTTTGAATAACCCGTATTTGGCAATGGCCTGCGCCATGAATTCCGAGCAAGTGGGCGTGAAGCGGCAGTGATTTCCCAATAGTGGAGAGATAGTAATCTTATAGGCTCGAAGCAGTATCAATACGAGTTGTTTCATACGGGTTGCTGTCTGCGTCCAACGGCATTGACGGCGGCCAGAAAATCGTTTCGCAGGTCCTGCCAGGCAGCAGCCTGTATCTCTTTTCTGGAGATGAAAACCAGGTCGAACGGGGAGTTCAGCAAGTGTTTGTTTCTGCGGAAGAGAGCACGCAGTCTTCGCTTTATCTTGTTTCTTATCACTGCGTTACCGACTTTTTTGCTTGCCACTACGGCTACTCTGGAAAAGCTCAGGTCATTGGAAACGTAGATCAGAGTGAAATACTTCCCTCTATACCGTCTGCCTCTTTTATAGATAAATACAAAATCCTTTTTCTTTCCAATTCTCTCATATGGAGAAAGGGTCTCTGACATCAAGCGGATAGTTTCTTGCGCCCCTTCTGTCTTCTGTTCTTGATGACCTGCTGACCGCCCTTGCTTCGCATGCGGACCAGAAAACCATGGTTCTTCTTGCGTTTTCTTCGATTGGGTTGGAACGTTCTTTTCATCTTCTCGTCTTTTTGAATAGGTTTTGAGACACTATATTAATGAACCCGCTTGTATCTGTCAAGTTATTAATGGCTTATCCATAAAGCCTCAGAGAGGATCCGTTAGGACATGACGCATCGAATTCGATATCGGATGTAGAAGGATCTCTGGTTCTTTCGATTCACAGAAGCGGTTTGACGTGGCTTGTGATTTGTTCTATAATAATTTTGAACATGGACACTTTCAAGATTGGAGATAAAGTGATTTATCCCAATCAGGGAATTGGGGTTATCGAAGATATTCAGGACGAGACATATAACGGAGAGCACATCCATGTCCACTGTATCCGGATACTTGCCAATGACACGTTGGTGGTGATCCCCTCGGCAAATGCTCCTGAACTCGGAATAAGAAAACTCATCGAGGAAGAAACGGTAGAAAAAATTTTCCGTTCCATACGAAGCGGGATGGTGGATGTCGCCACGAATTGGAAAGGTCGGTATAAAGAACATCTGGATCTCATGCGAACGGGATGCATGAGCGATATGGTGGTTGTGCTCAAAAGCCTCTATTATTTGAGCTTGCTGAAGCCCCTGTCTTTCAGGGAAAAGAAGATGTTGGAAAAAGCCAAGGAACTGGTGGTGATTGAGATTTCAGAAGTGGCCTCCGTTCCCATGGACGATGTGGAAAAGAAAATTCTGGACAGCCTTTCCATTTGCTTCAAGGACATTTCTTCCCAACTGGATTCCTAAATATCCTAAGATGCTCTCCCCTGTTATTCTTCCGGCCTCTACGTTTTTATCTCCATCGAAAAGGAATGAAGGTGGCGGTCTTCTTCTGTTTGCGAATGCTGATATCCAAACCGGAAAAGAGCGACGTGATGAAAGGATACGGGCGAGAGCCTTATCGCATATGAATGAAAGCGGATCGATATGAAAGTTGTCGCGCGGAATAAAAAAGCCTTCTTCAACTATGAGCTGCTGGAGAGCTTTGAAACCGGAATATCGCTTTTGGGAAGTGAGGTTAAGTCTATCCGTGAGGGGCGCATCAGCCTCAAGGAAAGCTATGCCGAGATCAAGAATGGAGAAGTCTTTCTTCTCAACTGTAATATCAGTCCCTATGAGGCGGCCAATCGGTTCAATCATGTCCCTCGGCGGGAACGCAAACTGCTGCTACACCGCAGGGAGATTAAAAGACTGGCGGGAAAGATCAATGAAAAGGGGCTGACGCTTGTGCCCACGCGGATCATGATCAACGATAAGGGAAAAATCAAAGTGGAGATCGCCTTGGCAAAAGGAAAACGGGCTTATCAGAAACGGGAAACGATCCGGGAGCGGGACCGTGACCGTGAGATGCGCGCGGAACTCAAGCGGTATAACCGTTGATCCTGGAAATCCGCAGAATAGTCTGAAAACGGAATGGGACAATGAAAATTTCAGCCAAACTGAGATATGCGGTGCGGACTCTGGTTGAACTCGGCCGGCAACCCGATAGCGTTATCTCACTTTCCGAGGTGGAACGGCGTCAACATATTTCCGCGAAGTTTGCCAAACAGATTCTTCAGCCTCTGGAAAACCATGACCTCGTCGGGAGCAAAAGAGGATCCGCCGGAGGCTATTTCTTGCTGAAAGCTCCCGCGGATATCCGTTTGCTCGATGTCATGTTGGCTCTGAATGAAATCCCGCTTCTGGTGCCCTGTCTTAATGATTCCTATGCTTGTGAAAGGGAAAAAACATGTGGCGCCCGAGACGTTTGGAAGGATCTGGGGGATCAAATCGAAAAGTATTTCAGCGTTACCACCATTCAGGGTGTTATCGATATGGAAAAGGATGGGATATCCGGACCTGAATCTTAGGAGCCCCGAGCGGGATTTGCCGGTGGCTTACCCCGGGGGCCGTCTTTCATGCCGGATTTCCGGACTCGAAAAAATTCCCTGATGTAATCCCTGCCGGTGCTTTCCAATTTAGGATGGATCGAATCCACGATCATACGCGGGGTCGTGGTGTCTTTCTGTTTCAACAGGTTGCGCCTCCAGTGGATCAGGTAACCTGAGATGCAGATCGGCTGTACGCGCTGAGTGAACTTTGGGTGAAATACATCCAACGGAGATTTTTTTCCAAGGTCCAGGCTGTTGAAATCAATGGTGGCGCCCAGGGTCTGAAGGGCCTCCCTCCGTTCACTCCGGGTGTTCAAATCGTACAGAACCGGACGGTATCGGATATCATAGGATTCTGCGAAAGCCCGGATTTCTTTAAGAAATTCAGGGAAGTTGTCTCCGGTGACCAGAAGCTTGGTCCCATCCGGAGCCTGTTCCCCGTTGGCTCCGTCGGTGAATTCGGGAATGTCGTTTTCAAGACAATAGCAAATGCTCATGACCGCCATGGCGGCCCGGCAGGGGATGCACCAAGCGGTTTCATTGCCGAATTCACGTGAGGTTTTCCAAAAGGGTTTAACCGCCATCTTTTCGAAGAGGGATTTCATATCGATGATCTTGAAGACGAATGAGTCCTTCCCGTGAATGCTTTGGAGGAGTTCGACATTGGGTCGGCTGGCGTTGAGTCCGTACTGAAGGTACCCCTTTTTAAACGTGAGAAGATGAATGCGGTCATAATCAGCGGCCAGCTTATGCGCGGCAAAGAGAGAATCGATACCGCCTGAAAATTCAAGTGCGATTTCTTTTGTCATATGACATCTCCTGGAGAACGCGATGCCCGTGAGGGAAACATCCTTCCGTGCCAATGGTAACTCAATTTATTACCAATAGCAAGGGGGATTTATTGAATCCAAAGGTTCCGATCCCGGTGGATCCTCATCGAATCCCGGAGTCAAGCCGGGGCGAATACGATTACGGGCTGTTTCTTCATCGGTATGCTTTTGCTCGGATATCAAAGCAAGGATCGATTGGATTGACTTTTTGTTGAGGAGAGTTTAGCTTTATCACTGGGAACGACGGCAGAGGAAAGATTGAAAGATAGTCTTTGAGGATCGTTATGGCCAATATCAAAAGAAAAAAGGGCATTATCGGAATCTTGACCGGAGGAGGCGATGTTCCGGGCTTGAACCCCGCTATACGCGCCATCACCATCCGCGCGCTGCGAGAGGGATTCAGGGTTATAGGAATTCGAAGAGGTTGGGCCGGACTGGTTGAGATGAAACGTGAGAAAGATTCCTCCCGGGGCCGGCATTATGAGATTTTGAATGAAGAAAAGGTGAACAGGATCGGTCGAACCGGAGGGACTTTCCTGCATACATCGCGCACGAGACCCAGCAGCATCCCCCTCAGCGTGGTCCCCTCTCATCTGAAGGATAAATACACGGAGGCTTATAATGACCTCACCGATGAAGTCTTGAAGAATCTCGCATTTCTGGGCATCGATTATCTCATTCCGATCGGAGGCGATGATACGCTCAGCTATGGGGTTCATCTGCACAAGGAGGGGATTAAGGTTCTCGGAGTGCCCAAGACCATGGACAATGATGTGCCGGGTACGGACTACTGCATCGGATTCAGTACATGTGTTACGCGCACCATCAGTTTGACGCATGCTTTACGAACCGCCGCGGGATCGCATGAAAGGTTCTTGGTGATTGAGGTTTTTGGGCGTTATGCCGGTTTTACGGCCCTTCTGCCGACCATGGCCGGGGCGGCCAATCGATGTGTCATACCGGAATACACGTTTTCGATCGAACGGCTTTGTGAACTTCTGACTCAGGATCGAAAAACCAATCCAAGTCAGTATTCCGTGGTCCTGGTTTCTGAAGGAGCGAAATTCGATGGGGGGGAGATGGTCTTTTCCGATAAAGAGCGGGACATGTTCGGCCACAAGAAATTAGGGGGGGTGGGAGACATGATCGCGGAACGGCTGAAAGCGTGTTCGCCGCACTACAATCAAGGGTTACGGATCAATGTGATCAATCAACGCTTGAGCTACCTGGTCAGGTGCGGTGATCCTGATGCGGTTGATTCCATCGTTCCCATGGCATTCGGAAATTTGGCCTTGGATCTTGTGCTGAAGAAGGCTTTCGGACGGATGGTCAGCCTGCGGAACGGCCGCTACGATGATGTACCCATAGAGCTGGTGACGAGCAGCAAGAAAGTCGTGGATGTGGAAAAGCATTACAATGTCGAGAGGTTGAGGCCTCAATATAAAAGTTTCAGCAATAAGCCGTTCTTCATCATGACCAGCGATTATTGAGATGATTTAACCAAGCGGGCGACTTCTTCAGCGATGGCCGGAGCGGCCGTCAGGCCGGGAGATTCGATCCCAATGCAGTTGATAAATCCGGGCAGTCCCTTATCGGTTTCCTCCTTGATGATGAAGTCTTTGAATCCGTGCTCGTCGCCGGATAGAAGCTGAGGCCGTATGCCGGCGGTGTCGGGAACCAGGTCCTCGATGTCGATCCCCTCGAAATACCTCCGAGCCAGGTCGTGAAATTCCCGTTTGTGAGAAGGATCGATTTTGTAGTCCAGGGAATCGATCGTGAATGCGTTCGGTCCCAACCGCATGCCGCCCGCCAAATCGATGACCAGGTGGATCCCCAGTCCCAATTCATCCCGGGGGGTATCGTAGATCAGGTGTTTGACGGGTAGCTTCTTCTGGAGAGCGAAATATTCTCCTTTACAGTATTTGAGGCGGTAACGGACTCGATCGATGTCGATACCGGCGAGTCCGGCGATCCGATCCGAACTCAATCCCGCGCAGTTGATGACCGTACGGGACATGAATCGGTAATCCCCTTGCGCGATGGAGAGGACATACCCATTGGATTGCGGCTCGACGGCCGCGACTTCCGAATCGTAAACAATGAAACCTCCCCGGTCTTCGATCTGTCGGCTGTATGCTTGCATCAACTCATGAGAGTTGATGATCCCCGTAGCCGGCGACCAAAGCGCGGCTTGGGCATGAATATGGGGTTCCATGCGTGCAACCTGAGTGCGGTCCAGAATGGTCAGGCCTTCCACTCCGCATGCTTCCCCCCGGCTTTTTATCCGTTCCAACTCCGGGATCTCTTCTTCCCGTGCCGCGACCATGAGTTTGCCGAGGCGTGCGCAGCCGACATCGTGCCGGGAACAGAATGAATACAGCATCTGATTTCCACGGACACATGTGCGGGCCTTCAAGGATTCCGGGGGATAATATAGTCCGGCGTGGATGACTTCGCTGTTTCGGCTGCTAGATTCCTGGCCGAAGGCCAAATTTTTTTCTAGCACGACGACCTGTCGGGATGGATCGGACAAGGCCGCGCCGACAGCGAGTCCTACGACCCCCGCGCCGATAATGGTTATGTCCACGTTTTCCATCTGGTTTTCCTTTGAGGGGAAATGAACATCCATCCTAGAAGAATAACGGAAAATTTGCAAGGGAAGGCAGGGATGCAAAGGTCTATCCGGAGAGCCGCATCATGCAGAAATCGTTCCGGGCCGCAAACCGGCATCCGCTGTGTTACAGGTCGAAGTCGGCGATTACGGGAGCATGGTCGGACGGGGTCGGTGAACGTCTTCTCCGTGGCCAGAGATCCACCTCCACTTCCCGAAGCCGATCGATAAGTGGTTTCGTGATAAGAACATAATCGATACGCATGCCTTCATTTCTCCAGATTGCGCCTCCCATGTACCCCCACCAAGTAAACAGCTGCTCTTTCGGGTGCAGCGTTTGATAACCGTCCGTGAAACCCCATGCCAGCAAATCTTCGAAACGGGCCCTTTCCTCGGGCATGGTGCCGATGGTGTCGGCCAGATCTTCCGCGGAATAGACATCGACATCCCGGCGTGCGACATTGAAGTCTCCGACAACGACCAGCGGTTTTTGGGGGGAATAGCCCTCCGAAAACATCCGGGTGAATACCCGATACCATTCCTGTTTGTAGGCGAATTTTTCCGTTTCCCGCAAATCGCCGCGGGGAGCATAAACATTAAATAAGGTGAAGGAATCGATGACGATTTTCAGAAGGCGGCTTTGGTCGTCCCATTCCGGGATGCCGAATCCTCTCTGGATTTCCTCCATGGGGATCCGGGAACAGACGGCTACCCCATTGTATGCTTTTTGACCGAATACCGCACATGAATACCCGAGATCTTCGAATTCTTTTTTCGGGAAATCATCTGAAATCACCTTCAACTCCTGAAAACAGATCACGTCCAGGTCATGTCCACGGTGATCCAGCCAGTTGAAAATCAAATCTTTTCTGGCTCTGATGGAATTGACGTTGAATGAACATATTTTCATTTGACTCCTCGCGTTTCTCTCGTTCCGTATCTTAAAGACAATGAGCGGTCATGATGAACCGGAAAGTTCGGCTGCCAGCCGTAGAGCGGCGATCATGCTTTCGGATGCGGCGATTCCCCTGTTTGAGATGTCGAAGGCCGTGCCATGATCCGGAGATGTTCTGACGAACGGCAGGCCGAGGGTGACATTGACGCCTTCTTCGAATACAACGGTCTTGAAAGCGATGAGGCCTTGGTCGTGATAGAGGGCGATGACGATGACGTCGGGCCGGTCAAGTGCTTTTCGAAATATCACGTCCGGCGGATAAGGGCCCTCAATCGGCATCCCCTTATGGCGGGCGTCCGCGACGGCCGGAAGAATCACTGAGATCTCCTCATCTCCGAGCAGCCCGTCTTCACCGGCATGCGGATTAAGTCCCGCGATCCAGTAGCGGTATTGCCGAGGGGTCGCTTGTTTGACGTTTTTGTGGAGGCTGAGCAAAAAAGTCCTCAGATTTTCACGGGTGAGTTTTCGCAATGCGTTTTGCAGGGAAAGATGGTGCGTGAACAATGCCACTTTTAGACGGCTTGACCAGAACGTCATGATCGCCTGGGGGTAGGTCCGCGCGAGATACTCCGTATGGCCGGCGTAGGGAATTCCGGCCAGTTTCCAGGAAAGCTTTGAAATGGGTGCGGTGACGATCGCGGACAGCACGCCTGACCGAGCATGGGCTACAGCGGCTTCAAAATATCTGAAGGATGTCTCGCCGTTCCGTCCGTCTGGTTTTCCAAGGAGAGGGGGATCATTCGACAGGGGAATATCATACAGAAAACAGGAGTCCGCGCGAAGGTCCCGTTTGAATGCGGCGGAAGCAAAAGGAACGAGGACTCCATCATCTTTAACTCCGTTCCGTTCCAGAACCGAACGCGTGCCGAAAAGCACATATACGGCTTTGGGTAAATCGAGACGACGAGACAGCGCTTTTACAGTGACTTCCGGCCCGATTCCTCCGGGATCTCCCAGTGAAATCCCAATTCTGGGAAGGGTCATTTCTTTTTTTGCGGGGAAGGATTTCTGGGGGGCGTTTTCTTCTGAACACGGGAATCCTCGAGGCTCTCATCATTTTTGTGCAGGTATTTGATGCTGGATTTGTATATCAGGAGATTGGGTGCGTTGTTTCGCGTGAGCTTGATGCAGTTTCGATCGTACCATTCGACGTGTCCGGTCGTGACTTCTCCATCAAGGAAGGCGACGGTAACCATGGTTTTCTTGTTCATCTGCTTGAGAAAATAATAGTTTTCAGCGTGGGTTTCAAAGGGGGGATGCGGCTTTTTCTTGACGGCTTCGCGACTGGCTTTCTCTTTATATTCAGAGAGATTGGGCCGAATGAGTTTCCTGTTCATTTCGTTCTCCAAGATTTCAGCCAAGGATTGTATGAAGCATGCCTTTGATAAAAAGTATAGCATCAAAAGAAGTAAAGCGCAAACCGTCGTGGGAAACGGCCAGGGGTTTGTCTCAACGATGAGACGTTAATCCGGGAGGTTTTATGAACTGGAAGACAAGCGGCAGCACGATCAGGGTGATTGCGGTGGACGTCAGCAGCCCGCCGATGACGACGGCGGCCAGCGGCCGCTGGATCTCGGCTCCAGGGCCCTTGGCAAGCAGCAACGGAAGAACGCCGAAAATGGTCGTGAATGAGGTCATCAGAACCGGGCGAAGCTTGGCGCCTACGCCGAGGTCGATGGCTTCATCAATTGAGTGTCCCTGTTTAAGATTTCGGTGAAATGCGCTGAGCAGAACCAGTCCGTCTTCCAAGGCGATCCCGAAAATTGCTATGAATCCGATCGCGGCCGGGACACTGAGGTAAAGTCCGGATAATTTCAAGGCGATGATTCCCCCTGTAAGAGCGAGAGGGATATTGATGAGGATGATGAGAACTTCCCGGAAGGAATGAAAAATGGCGAACAGCAGCAGAGCGACCAGCGCTAAAGTCAACGGCGTGATGATCCCCAGACGACGGGCTGCGCGCTGTTGGAGTTCGAACTGGCCGCCCCATTTAAGGAAATATTCAGGGGGAAGTGATATTCCGCGGGAGATCCGTCTTTTGGCATCCTCGACGAAACGGCCGATATCTCTTCCTCTGACATTTGCTTGGATTGTGATGAATCGCTTGTTGTTTTCGCGATTGATGACACGGGGGCCCTGGATTTCCTCAATCCTCGCCAGCTGAGCCAGCGGGATTTGTCCGCCTTCGGGAAGCCGGACCAACAGCTTACCGATCTCTTCGATCCCCTCGCGATCCTCCGAACGGAAACGAAAAAAGATGTCGAAATACCGTTCTCCTTCATATACTTTTCCTAACGTGATCCCTCCGATCGCGGTCTCCACCAGCTCCTGGATATCCTGGATATTCAATCCATGACGTGCGATCCTTTTCCGATCGAGGTTGACTTGAATTTGATTTTGCCCGGTGAACTTTTCCACCTGAACATCCGCCGCTCCTTTGATCGAGGCGATGACATCCTTGATGGCGACGGCGTGTTCCCTGAGAAGATCGAAGTCCTTGCCGTAGAGCTTGATGGCCAGCTGGGCTTTGACGCCTGAAATCAGATTGTCGAGGTTGTGGGCGATGGGCTGTGTAATATTGATGTTGAGTCCGGGGAATCGATCCAGACGGGTTTCCACGGCCTCGATAAGTTCGTTTTTATTTTTGAAATGCTTCCATTTTTGCAGGGGGTTCAGTTGGATGAGCATGTTGGCTTCATTGACGAAATGGGCGTGTCCGCCCACATCGCCCCGCCCGATCCTGGTGAGGACGCCCGTTACTTCAGGAACTTTGACCAAGGTCTTTTCGATCGCGGTGGCCGTTCGGATAGTTTCTTCGAGACTCGTGTTGGGATCAAGAGAAATCTGGAGATGGAGAGTTCCTTCTTCATAGGCGGGAATGTATTCCCGCCCCAGGAAAGGAACCAGAGCGAGGCCGGAGATGAAAACCAGGGCGGTTATCGTAAATACCCGCCGCCGGTGACGCCGGCACGAGGCGAAGAAGGGGAAGTAGAACCGTTTGATGTTCCGGATCAGTCGTGGCTCCCGAGCCAAGCCCGATTTTCTTCGCAGCAGGAAATAGGAAAGCGAGGGGACGAAAATCATGGTGAATAGCAGAGATCCGGCCAGCGCGAAGGAGATGGAAAAACCCATAGGGCGGAACATGATGCCTTCCACGCCGGTCAGCGTAAAGATGGGCAGGAAAACCAGAATGATGATCCCGATAGCGAAAAATAGGGGGCGGATGACTTCTCCTCCGGCGGCGCGGATCGCCGACTCCCTGGAAGAGCCCGGGGATTGGATATGCCGATGCGTATTTTCCACCAGAATAATGGCGGCATCCGCGATCAAACCGATGCTGATGGCCAGTCCGCCGAAAGACATGATGTCGGCGGCTAGATTAAAGCGCCGCATCAGGATAAAGGCGAACAGAATGGAAAAGGGCAGAGACATCATTGCCACGAAAGCGGAAGGGAAATCCCCCATGAAAAGGAAGAGGACCAGGATCACCAATACGATCCCCACAACCAAGTTTGTGGAAACCGTGGTGTAACATTTGTTGATGAAGGAAGCCTGGTTGTAAAAAGGAACGATGCGAATCCCGGAGGGAAGGGATCGGTTGATTTCGTTGATTCTCCGCTCAAGGTCCTTGATCACGTTTGCAGTGTTGGCGCCATAGAGCTTTAAAATCTGCCCTACGACCCTTTCCCCTTCTCCATTGATGAGTGCCGTTCCGCGCTTGATGGCAGGGAGCGTTTCAATCGTGGCGAGATCCTTGAGCAGAACCGGTGTTCCCCGGCGGCTTGCGATCACGATGTTTTCCAGGTCGTCGATCGACTGAGCCAAACCCACGCTGCGAACGACATATTCTTCTTTATTCCTGGTAATGAAACCGGCGCCGGCGTTTTGATTGTTGCTTCGGATCTTGGCGATGACCTCTGACAGGCTGAGGTCGTACTTGAGAAGATCCCGGGGACTGGTGAGGATCTGATACTGTTTGATGTCGCCTCCCTGGCTGAGGATCTGGGAGACCTCGGGAACGGACTTGAGTTCGTACTTGACGAGCCAATCCTGCATGGTTCGCAGCTCCATCGTGGTGTAGTTTTCACCTTCCAGATAGTAGAGGTAGACCATTCCCAGGCCGGTGGCGATGGGACCCAGTGAGGGATGGCGGACACGGTCCGGAAGGCTTTCGCTGACTTCATCCAAACGTTGGGCGACGAGTTGGCGTGCCCAGTAGATGTCCGTTTTATCCTCGAAATAGATGTTGACGATGGATAGAGCGAAGGAGGAAAAAGATCTTATCTGGGTGATTCTGGGAAGTCCGAACATGGCGGATTCTATCGGGTAAGAGATAAAGGTTTCGATCTCTTCGGGCGCCATGCCCTCAGCTTCGGTGAAGACCTGCACCAGCGGCGGAGATGGATCCGGAAAAACGTCGATGGCGAGCCGTTTGAAAGCATGGATGCCTAAAAAAATCATGCCGGCGGCGGTCATAACGATAAACAGGCGCTGCTTAACTGAAAATCTGAGGATGGTATTGATCATGGGTGTGTTTCCTCCAATCCAGATGCCGCGGTTGCGTCGGGAACCGGCGGAGAGAGATTTCCTGCATGCGCTTTCTTTCGTATGGCGGTTCGGGTCAATGCGCGTGAACATGTCCGAAAGTCGCCTTTCCCAGTTCGGCTTTCAAGGTGAAAGCCCCTTCTATCACAACGTCTTCATCGCCGATCAGTCCATTCAGGATGATCCGGGAGCCTCCGATCTTTCCACCCACGGTGACCGGCTGAGCGGTGAAGGCCGTTTCGCCGGAACGGATGAAGACCACCTTTTTCTTTTCCAGATTCTGTACCGCCGCTTCCGGCAGCAATAATCCGTCTTCGGTTATCGTGCGGTTTTCGATATGACCCTGGATATACATATTTGGTTTTAGCCGCTTATCGGCGTTATCTATCTCGACCCTGACTTTAATGGTCCTGAGCTTCGGGTCCACCAGGTCGGAGATGGTGGTGATCTTTCCGGGAAACACCTGTTCGGGGTATTGCGACGAGGTGATGGTGACCGAGCTGTCGGCTCGAATGAGGGGCAGATCGTTTTCGTAGGCATCCAATATCGCCCACAAAGTCGAAAGATCGGAAACAGAAAAGAGGTTTTTTTCCGGAATAACGTGTTCGCCCAATATTACGTCCCGTTCTATCACGGTTCCTGAGATAGGGGAGAGCACGGAAAGGCGGGGATCGGCGATATCGCATTTATAGGTTTTATCCTCCAGAAGTTTGCATTTTCCGATCAATTCATCGATCTGAGCATGTGTGATGCCGTATGAATGGAGGGCGGAGCCCAAAGCTCCGTAGCGGGTGGCGGCTTGTTCATGTTCCGCTTCACGCCGGAGATATTCTTTCTTTTCGATCGCATTTTCTTTCAGGAGCATCTTGGCGCGGTCGAATTCCCGGGTGCTGAGTAAAAAGCGTGCTCGGGCTTGGAGAAATTCAGCTTGAGCATCAGCGAATTCCGGCGAATTGATCGTCAGCAGAACCTGCCCTTTCCTTACGGCGACACCGAGATCGGCGGCGAGGGAAACGACTTTACCTCCGACAAACGAAGAAATGTGCGCGGTCCGATTCAGGTTGAGGCTCAGCACCCCCGGGACAGAGATGCGGGAGGCGATCCGGGTTTTGGCGGGAAGAGCCCACTTGATCCCCCATTCCTGAATCTGTTCTCGATTGAGATGAAGGGCTTTCGATCCGTGCTCCTTGTGCACGGTTTCCACCTGTGATGGGGATTCCCGCCGGCCGCCGCAGGCCAGCAGTAAAAAGAGAAGCGGAATCAGGAATATGTTTTTCATGGTTGTTGTTCTCCAACCGCTTTTTCAAGGGCGGCTTTATCCTTATTCCAGTTAAATAGGGCGACTTGAAAATCATCCCATATGCTGAAGAAAGTTCTTTGGGCGTCGAGAAAATCCATGAGGGAGATTTCTCCCTGCTTGTAGCTCAGCTCCGAAATCCGAAGACTCTTGTCCGCTTGATCCAGCAGGCCTTGATAAAAAATATTAAGGGCTTCCTCGGAGAGGCGGAGGCGGTGGACCGCCGTTTTGACCTGAGCCGAGATTTCAAGTTCCGCGGCGTTCAGCAGCCGGGCCTCGCGCTGCAGGATATAGCGGGCTTTTTGTGTTTCACGGGCGCCCAGGTTCCAGAGAGGCACATTCAAAGAAATCCCGATGCCGGCGCCTTGACCGTCAAGGTGTTTGTCGGAGAAACCGGCCAATTCGAAATCAGGCAGCGCCTGCCATTTTTTATAGTTCACGATACTTTGTGCGGAACCGACGTTCACGCGCTGCTCGCGGAGTTCGGGATGAGATCGCAGAGCGGCGGCGACCCGTTCGCTTTCGTCATACAGGGCTGGAGTGAAATCCAGTCTTCCCTTCAAGGCGAATCCGGCGGGAAGCCGGTTTCCGAGAATCGTGTTCAGCTCTCCCCGTGAGATTTCCAGCTCGGCATGAACCTGCTTTCTCTCCTTTCCGGCTTTCAATGACTCCACCAGAAGTTTGATCACTTCCAGTTCCTTGACTTCTCCCAACCGGGCGCGGGTGTCCATAAGTTTGTGGAGTTTCCGGATAGAGGCTTCTTTTTGCCGGGCATATTCCTCTCTGCTCTGGAGAAGAAGGATTTTGAAAAACAACTTTTTTATCTGAAAGACCACGTCAAGTCGGGCGGCGTCCCGGGCATGCTCCGCCGCACGCCAGTCATGTTCGGCGATTTCGATCCGATAATGTCGCTTTATGGGATTTTCTATCGGCTGCTTCAAAGAAAAACCTTCCGTGGCTCGTTCAACCGATCCGTCCCATGATCGGGCCCGTCCCCGCCGGTATGAAAGTGTGGGATTTTGCCAGAGCCGCGCAGCCCTGTATCCGGCTTCCCCGGCAGTGGCGTTCCGGGTCCGGGCGGATAGAAAAGGATTGTGTTCCAGTCCGAGGGAAATGATATCTTCCAGAGTGAACTCCGGAACTTGGATAGCGGATAAAATCTGGGCGGTCAGAAGGCAAAAAAGCAGTGCAATCTGGGTCGTTTTCTTCATGTCCAAGAGATAGTCTAGCATATTTATGGGTAATATAGAATATCGGGAGGAGCATCAAGTTCCGCTTTCTCTTGCCGAAGACGCACCGGATCAGATGCGCCACCAGTAAGAGAATTTGACGAAGAAATAGCGGCCTTCGATATCATAGATGCCGCTGTCGTTCATGCTTTGATTGTCGTCGATGCCGACATAAAAAACGGTTCCCGGATTGAGCTGGTAGCTGAGCAGGATGCTGGAGTAAACCTCTTTGTAGTAATCGTTGTAATCCGTGATCAGGCGGAGAGAGAGGGGTTTGGATAGCTGGATGTTGATGCGCTGGCTGATGATGTTGATCCGGTAGACACGCTCTCCTCCTTTTCCCCGGGTGAAATTATCCTGTCTGATATTATAAAAAAAGCGCAGCGTCGTAAGGGGTTTGAAGGTAAGCCGCATTCCGATGGACGTTAAATAACCGAGGTAAGGATTTTCATCGTAATAGATGCCGTCGCCGAAGCTGTAGGAGATATTGCCGCTGAACCAGCTGAACGGCTCGGAATTCAGGCTGAGCCGCGTGTTCTTCTTTCTGAAATTGATGCCTTCGTAGCGCTCGAGTTCCTGGCTGTAGGACGCGAAGAGGAAAGTCCCTCGCCAACCGCTCATAAAGCCTCCGATCCGGAATTGTTCGTCCGTCAGGATGTTGTTGAAATCATAGATGCGGCGGTATTCGATCGAGGGACGGATATCCACGATATATTTATTTTGGGGGAGGAGGTTGTATCCTAGACGGGTTCTGAGCGAACGGATGTCCTTGCGCCGGAAATATCCGGTGGCGGCTTCGAACTCTTCGGGCATTTGTGTGTAGTCGGCGGAAAGGCTCCAATGCCGGGAATTACGGCGAAAATTGAAAAACATCGCCGGGATCACATCGGTCTTTTCATCAATGCCGGTCGTCTCCCGGGTGACCCGGCTTTGAGAACCGAGGACCTGAAAACTGAACTGGTAATTCTTTTTGAACTTGAAAAAACCGTCCACGCCGGCGACCCGATTGAAATTCCGGGAAAGCGACTGACCGGCGGCTCCCATCTCCTTGTCGGTCAAGATGAATCCGATGTTTGATTCGGAGAAGAGGTCTTGTTTCATACGGAAAACATTTACCCAGGATCTCCCGAGGTCCGTCTCTTCCTCTTCCTCCTCCTCGTCGTCGTCGTCGTCGTCGAAGCCGATATCGATTTCCGGGGGGCTCTCGTCGAAGGCGCTCAGAAATGCCAGCGATGTTTTACCGATTTTCCCGGTGAGCTTGGCGCCCCATAATGGATTTACGATTTTGCGCGTGTACACCAGTTCCAGGGGGGTGTCGAAAAGGTCCTTGCCTTCCAGAAAAAAAGGCCGTTTTTCCCGGTAATAAAGAGCATAGCGCTGATTGACATCGATTTGGGGCATGTCGGCTTCGACTTGACTGAAGTCCGGATTCAAAGCCATGTCCGCCGTCAGGTCAGAGGTGATGCCGTACTTGAAATTGATGCCGGGTTCGGGCTTGAAGACTCCTTGGCGCTCTTTCAAACCGGTGACGACCGGCATGATTTCCAGGTTCTTTCCCTTGGCGAGGTCTCCCTCGATCGTCATGGTTCCGGATTGGATCAAAAAACCGTTGATGTCGCGGGAACGCGGATACCAGTAGATCTCTTCATTCTTGCGAGGGATCTTGCGTTTGATCTGAAGTCCCCAGGTTTGTTTGAGACTGTTGGGAAAACGGAGGCTTTTAAACGGGATGGCCAGTTCTACGGAGAAACCGGCGTCATCAATAAAAGCATCGGTGCTGAAGAACGTATCCCAGTTTTTATCGATGCGGTCGAAACCGCCTCCACCGCCTCCCCCGCCCCCGCGGCGGCCGCGGCCCATCTGCCGCTGCTCGGTAAAGATGCCATCCGTTTGAACGCCGCAGGGATTGACCACGAAGGCGAAAGCACGCTTTTTGTCGTTGAACGTATCGAGATAAACCGTGACTTCGTCGTCTCCCATGGATTTGTCCCTCTGGGTAAGGCAGGCGCGAACAGCCTTGGGATTCGAGTCGAAACAGCGTATGGCCAAATAAAGATTATTGCTGTCGTATCCGATGTACGCGATGGTTTTTTCAGTGGGATCGGATCCCTCCAGCGGTTCATATTGGGTGAAATTTTCCAGCACGACCGCTTCGCGCCAAACAGAGTCTTCCAGTTTGCCGTCGATCTTGGGCGCCTCCGACAGCTGAGGGATGCTGACCATGAAAGCTTTTCCTGAAGAATCTTCGTTTCCGATCGCATGAGCGGAGAAAAGAAAAAAGAACAAGGCATAAATATAGAACGTCCTTCTCATCGCTAGTATTCCTATGGAATATATAGTGTTTAATTGAATCTCTATCAGAAAACGATATTATAACCGATTTCCGATATGAATGATATATCAATTTGCCAGCATCGCTCTGGTGGAAATGCTTTTTTCTTCGAGGCTTGTTCCTAAAACCCGGTTCAAGTTGGCGAGCGAAAGGTTGTAATCGATCAAAGCCTTCAGCTCCGTGCTCTGAGCCGTCGCCAGGTCTGTTTGGTATTGGAGAACGAAATAGTTGGTGGTCAATCCCACCTTGAGTTTCTCTTCCTCCGCTTCCAGCTGTTTTTCCGAGAGCTCGCGCGCGGCCCGATAGGCCAGTACCCTCTTATAGTTGGTTTGGACCGCGCGTACGGCGTTCTTGATCTCCAGGAAAATCTGTTGCTCCTGGTTTTTCAAGTTCAGTTGAGACTGCTCCAGATTTACCCTCGCCTGGGCATAATTCGCCCGGCTCAGGAAAGTGTTGAACGGCACGGAAAGCGTCAGCCCTATCTGCCAGTTCTTGTAGCGGAAATTGACGGCGTCTTTGAGGGCATCGGAAAAACCACCGGGGAGAACTCCGACGACAATGCCGCTGAAAGCATTGTTGTCCTTGTAAAGGATCTGGTCTCCCGAGACACCCGGGCTCCAGTAAGAGGCCCGCAGGCTGAGATCGGGAAGCATCTGGTTTTTGGCGAAGCCGAAATCGATCTCCCTGTTTTTAAGGGCGATCCGGGCGGCCTGCAGGTCGGGTCGGTTCTTCATGGCTATGGAAAGCGCCTCCTGAAGGCGGACCTCTTTTCTCTCGTATCCGGGGCGGTCCGCGGGAATGAGTTCCATCTCCTCGGCATACTCCTCCTCGGCGGTGAGATTGATCCGTGTCTTCAATATATCCTCGTTGTTTTTAACCTGGGCTTCGGCATCCAGGATGTCGGCTTCCCGTGTCGCCACGGTGGCCTGGGCATTAAGGATTTCGATGGGCGCCAGGGTTCCGACTTCCACCGCGCGCTGGTTTTTCTCTAAAAGATCCCGGGCGAGTTCCAGCGACTGCCGCCGCACTTTCAGCAGTTCCTGGCTGTATACCAGGTTCCAGTAGGCCTCTTCTACGCTGTAGATGGTATCCTGAAGCGCGGTTTCGAAATCCTTTTCGGAGATCGCCAGGTTGTTATTGGCTACGATGATATCCTTGCGGCTGTTTTTGTATCCGAAATTTTTCAGCAGGGGTTGTGTGAAATCAAAGGTGAGGGTGCTTCCGTAACGGGGATTGATGCTTTGGAAGGACCGGTTGGATTCGTTTTTATAGTTATCGACGGTTACCGAGAAGCTGCCGCCGGTGGGCAGGGCTTGGTTCAAGACCGCTCCGTAGTCGGAATAAAGCGTAGCGACCGTTTCCGCCGCATCTAAAAACGAATAAGAAGCCGAGTTGGTATCCCGGCGGTTGTAATTTAATGACAAGTCGGGCAGGAATTTTTCCCGGGCAGCCGCGATGGAAATTTCCGCCAACTCGGGATTGAGCACTTCGATGGCCACGCCCAGGTTGTTTTCCATCGCCTTTATGATGCAGGTTTCCAGGGAAAGGGTAATGGTTTTCGTCTCCTGTTGCGCGAATGCGCCGCCTACCAGGATGAGTGTCAGGACGGCAATCACGATGCATTGACCTCTTTTCATTTTCTTCTCCTTATTTATCCATTACACAAAAGGTTATTCATATCGCAGGGCTTCGATCGGATCAAGCTTGGAGGCTTTGCGAGCGGGGTAAAAGCCGAAAAAGATACCGACGGAGCCGGAAAAAGCGAAAGCCAGAATAATTGATCCGGCCGAGACGAGGGTTTTCATCCCGGCAAAATGAGAAATGAGCGCGGAGCTTCCCAGGCCGAGAACAACGCCCAGCAGTCCTCCCAGGACGCTCAGAACAATGGCCTCGATCAGGAACTGAAGCAGAATGTCCTTTTCGCGGGCTCCCACGGACATCCGAATGCCGATTTCACGAATGCGTTCTGTAACCGAGACCAGCATGATGTTCATGATCCCGATTCCTCCCACAATCAACGATATGGAAGCGATTCCGCCCAACAGGATGGTCAGGATCTTGGTGGATTCCGCGGCGCCTTCGGCGATATCCGACATGTTTCGCACGTTGAAATCGTCTTCCGCTCCGGGTGCGATCCGGTGCCGGATGCGGAGGATCTCTTCGATCTGGCCCATGGCTTCATCGGTTCTCGCGGCCGAGACCGCGGAGACATCGATCGATTGGATGTAATCGATTCCCAGAAGCCTTTTCTGAGCCGTGGTATAAGGGATCGCGATCATGTCGTCCCGGTTCATGAATCCTCCCGACTCGCCCTTGGATTCCAGCACGCCCATTACCCGGAAGGGAAGCTTCTGGATGCGGATGATCTGACCGATAGGCGATTCGCCCTCGAAAAGATTCAAGCTGACTTCACTGCCCAGAACACAGACCTTTTGGGCTGTTTTCACCATGTTCTGGGTGAAAAAAGCCCCCTCCTGCAGGGCCCAGTTGCGAATCTCGGGATAGTTTTCCCCTACGCCGTAAATCGATGTGTTCCAGTTATTGCTTTGGTATATGACCTGAGCCCGGCCGTTGACATTGGGGGAGACGTATTTCACGGCACTGCAGTTCTTCAGGATGGCTTCGGCGTCTTCTTCCTTGAGGTTGGTGAAGCTCCCTCCTCCGCCCTGAACGCCCCGGTAAGACCGGCTTCCCGGCCGGACGAACAGCAGATTGGTGCCCATGGAGTCGAAGCGGGCTTCCACTTCGATCTTAGCGCCTTGGCCGATGCTGACCATGGCGATGACCGCCCCCACTCCAATGATGATGCCGAGGGCGGTGAGGAATGACCGCATGGCGTTACGGGTCAGGGCCGCAAGGGATACGCGTATCGTGCGCATGATATTCATGACGACACCTCCTCCTGCTTCCATACGATTCCGTCGCGGACATAGAGCCGCTTGGGTGCGATGGCGGAGATCTCCGGATCGTGGGTCACCAGGATGATGGTGATCCCCCGTTCCCGGTTCAACCGTTTGAAGACGTCCATAATCTCGCTGCCGGTTTTCGTGTCCAGGTTCCCGGTCGGCTCATCGGCCAGGATCAAGGAAGGGCTGTTCACTAAAGCGCGGGCAATCGATACGCGCTGTCGCTCACCGCCGGAGATTTGATTGGTTTTGTGCAGCTCGCGACCCTTCAAGCCCACGAGCTCCAGGGCGTGGAGGGCCATCTCCCGGGATTTTTTTGTAGGGATATCGGCGTCGTAGAGAAGCGGCAGCTCGGTGTTTTCGAGTGCGGTAGTCCGGGAAAGCAGATTGAAATTCTGAAAAACGAATCCTATCTTTTTGTTCCGGATATGAGCAAGCTGGTTTTTGTCGTAGGTAGAGACCTCCCTGCCCTCGAGGAAGTATTTGCCGGAACTCGGTTTGTCCAGGCAGCCCACAATATTCATGAGCGTGGATTTTCCGGAACCGGAAGGTCCCATGATGGAAACCATATCTCCATGATCGATGGTATAGGTGATGCCTTTCAGAGCATGGACCTCAACCTCGCCGACGGGATAGGTTTTCGTAATATCTTCAAGCCGAATCAGGCTGTTGTCGTCCATGAGTTTCTTCCTGTGATCTGACATGGAGAGGGGTCGTCATCGGCGCATGAAGCCCATTCCCATCCCCGGTGGACGGGGGGGGGCGTCCGGCTGGGAAGAGGTCTTGTCGCTGCCGTCGGTGCCCGTTATGATTTCCTGGCCTTCCTCAAGAGAACCGCGCAGAACCTCGCTATAGACATTATCGGTGACTCCGGTCCTTAAAATAACCATCTTGAGAGGACCTTCGGTGTCCTGGACCCACACCCGGGGGGGTGGGGTCCGCTGACCGCTCGGCGCCGCTCCGGAGTTTTGCCCTCCGGCATTGGTTTGGGGCCGGCGGCTCGCGGCCGGGGAGCCCGGCTGTCCGCCTCGCTGAGCTTGGCGTTCCGCACGCATTCTTTCATATAAAGCCCGCATCTCTTCCTGATTGAGTTCGGGGGTGAAGCGTAGGGCGCTGTTGGGAACGCGGAGGACGTTTTCGGCTTGTCCGACGACGATGGAAACCGTCGCCGTCATTCCCGGGCGGAGCTTGAGCTCGGGATTTTCCACTTCGACGATGGTGGTGTAAGTGACGACATTCTGAACGACTTCTGGAGAATATCGGACCTGACGGACCACGCCGTTGAAGCGCTGTTCGGGAAATGCGTCAACCGTGAACTTGACCCCCTGTCCCTCTTTCACCCGCCCTATGTCCGCTTCGTCCACGCTGCATTCCACCTGCATTTTGGTCAGATCGTTGGCGATCTGAAAAAGAATCGGTGCTTGAAAACTGGCGGCGACCGTCTGGCCTTCGTTGATATTGCGACTGATGACCACCCCGTCAATGGGTGATTTGATGATGGTGTACTCGAGATCGACTTCACTGGAATTCAACAGGGATTCCGCCTGTTTCAATTTGGCTTCCGCCGACTGAAGATCGGCTTTGGCGCTGAAATATTTCGTTTCGCTTGCTTCTTTCTCCTCATAGGAAAGCAGGTCTTTCTCAAATAAACTCAAGGCGCGCCGGTATTGTTTTTCGCTGTTGGCGAGCTCCACCTTGGATTTTTCAACCGAAGCTGTGGAGCTGTCATAATTCGCCTTGTTCTGGTTGACCTTGGTCAAAAAAAGTTCAGGGTCCAGCGTGGCGATGATCTGTCCGGCTTTCACTTTGGTATTGAAATCCGCATACAGCGCCGATATCCTTCCGGATACTTGGCTCCCCACATCGACGAGCGTCACGGGATTCAAGGTCCCGGTGGTATCCACCACGGCTTCGATGTCGCCGCGGTCGACAATCTCTTTTTTATAGGAGAGGTCTCCGTTTTTGCCGTTTTTCAGAACGGTAGCCCATAAGACAATTGCGGAGATGATGATCACCGCCCCGATCAGCATTTTCTTTTTCATTTCTCTTCTCCTTTAACGGGTGCTTTCTTGCTTTCTTGCCGAGGAGCCTCTTTTTCCCTCTTCTCTTCTTCCTTTTTCTTTCTCTCTTCTCTTCGGGCGCGGTAGAGCGCGATCATGGTGTCGAATTTATCAATCTGCTCGGGATTCAGCACGTTTTTTATCTCATCCAGCAGTTGTTTCCTTAGATCCGAGAAGCGCTTGTGAAGTTCGTTATGCATGATTTTGAGACGCTCATGGTTGGCCTGAAAGACCTCTTTGATCAGGGCCTGTTGGTTATCAGTTAAATCGAGTTCCATCGCCATGGTCTCCAGAGAGGGAAACGGCTCGGGCCTTTCCCTACGCCTCTTTTGGTGGCGTTTTTCTTCCAGAATGTTTTTATCGAGAAAAACACCGCAGAGCACGCCGACGGTGAAAACGAGGACGAGAGAAATAATGATGAATGATTTGGCTTTATGTGTCATGCTGTTTATCTCCACGTGCTTTCATGATTTTCCAGGGATGAAAAAATAAGCATCATGTTTTGTTCTTCTGGGAGTTCTTCCTCCAGGATGAGCTGTGTGTCCTGGAATGGATTCCGATTTTCCAGCAGCAGCACCCCTGTTTGACTCAGTTCGAGAGCGGGATGAGGAGCGAACACGAGCACCGCCGCGCCCCACAAGATCCCGATCATCAACACCACCGGAATCGCCCGCAGACCCCAGCGCGGCCAGAGGGTTCCCAGCCCTTCTTTTTCAGGTTGACGGAGAAGAGGTTCCAGCCGTTCCCAGAAGAAGTCTCTCGGGGCCGGGAAGATCTCCGCTGACAGGTCCTCGCGGATCAAGAGGTATTCTTCAAGCCGCCGCCGGCAGGCGGGACACTCCGCAAGATGCCGCTGCAGGGCGGATTCCTCCTCGGGGGCAAGCCTGCCGTCCAGGTGTTTCGATATCATTTTCTCATATTTTCTGTGTTTCATATGTCCCCTCCATGAGGAGATAATAAAGGCGCCAGTTTGATGCGCAGGAGCTTTCGAGCCCGATGCAGACGTGAATCCACTGTTCCGGGCGCGATGCGAAGAACCTTGGCGATTTCTTCATAGGAAAGGCCCTGGAGATCCCGTAAAGCCAGAATCGTTCGATGTTTTTCTGGCAGGGAACGCATGGCCTGCCGAACCATTCGCCGTCGTCGTTGCGAGACGTCGGCTTGGATCCGCCGGTCCAGGGGATCCGTATCCGTTTTCTCATTCCGTCGTTCATCGTTGAAAGGAACCGTCTGCATCTTTTTCGCCTTGCGGAGGAAATCATGCGTGTGATTCACGGTGATCCTATAGAGCCAAGTGCCGAATCCGGACTTGAATCGAAAGGAGGGCAATGACGTGTAGGCCTTGAGAAAAACCTCTTGAGCGAGATCGTCCGCGGTTTCCCGGTTATGAGTCAGACTGTACGTCAAATTGAACACCTTCACCTTATATTTAGTAACCAAAGATCCGAATGCGTTCCGATCGCCGTCAAGGCATGATCGGATCAGTTTTTTGTCATCCATGAGCATTCAAGGTTTCGGATCTCCGTACATTCTATTAGACGGAATCCATTGAAATATCTTCCCTTTTCAGGAGGATTCCCCCCTGAGCTTTATTTATTTATCATTTTATGCCAAGAAGCGATCTGATTGAAAGGAGTTTCCGCGATCTCAGCACAGGCTGGCATCCGACCGGCGGAAACAAGAGGAATGAAGGCGCGGGGCATATCGATGATCCTGAGCTTGGGGCTCTCTCGCTCTCTCTCCATCGATTTTAATCATTAGACAAGATGCTCCAAGGAAAGCTTCCCTTTTTGGGAGAAACATGAAGTGGAGCGGGAGCGGAGAGCCATAGAAAAAGGTTACATATTTGTTGGCAGGCGACAATATTGTCGGCAACCTATAAGGTTCGACGCGGCTAAGTTATTTATATTAAAAGCTATGCATTTTGGCACACATATTGCTCTATTGTCATGTTGATTATGATTAAGGAGAATGAAATGAAGATTAAAAAAATCGTAGCGATATCCAGCCTGTTGTTCTTTGGGGCAGGGGGATGGGTGCTGTTTGCGGCGCCGCAAAGCCGAAGGATTCAGCGCCGCAGCGAATTACGGGCTTTGCAGGGTGCCTCTCAGCCATATTATCAAAGTCGACTGCGTTATCGTGATGAAAACGGCGATGGGATCCATGACGGATTCCGTGATCATGATAACGACGGGATTCCCAATTGCCAGGATCCGGATTGGGTCCGAGCTCAGGATGGAACCGGATACCAGAACCGCATCGGCCGGCGGGATGCGTCCCGCTGGAACGGGATGCGTAGCCAGGGACAGGGGATGAGAAGTCTGAGCCGTCAATCCTTTCGGTGGAACAATCGGAATCTCTCCGGTGGAGCCTGTGTTCCCAGGAGAGATGGAAGCCGGAGAGGCGGACGAAACGGCCGGCGGTGATTTATTGATTCGGACGGAAAATCGGATGGGGAGGTTGCAGAGTGATTTTTCACTCTGCAACCTCCCCTCGATATAATAGGAACATGAAAAAAATTGTTTGGGCTCTATGGCTTTTAATCGGTTCGGGATGGTTGGCGGCGGATTCTTTTTTCCTCAGATTCAATCAGGGCGCTACCGATAATCTTTTTCAGAATCGTTATGGGGAATCAGAACAGATTTCAACACTCGCTTTTTCGCTCGATAAGACGCTTTCGCCGCTTTCTCTTTTTACAACGGGTCGATATGCACGCCTCTACCGTGTTCCAGGTCTTTCCTCATACTCTCACGATGTCGGGCTGGACTATCTGGCGGTCCTGAACCCGGATACGGCATTATATATATCAGGAGCCGGCAGGTTCGTTCTATATGGGAATGATTACAATGATTTCAATTACGTTGCCCTGACGAGCGTCGTCTCGCTTAAAAGCTATTTGACGAAGACTTCGGTGCTGCGCGGATCTTACTCTCTGGAGATGAAAATATTTAAGGAAGGCCAATATGATTTTTTCAGTCAACAGCTGTTGTTTTCGCTGGATAAATACTTCTCTTCCCGAACCACAATAAAAGCGGAATTCATGTGGGGTCGGAAATCATTCTCCGGCCTGCCGGAAGCTTCACTGGAGACGACGGGAGCTTCGGGCGACACCAATTCCCGTGGAAAGGGATGGGGAGGAAATGGAACGTCTCCCAATTATTTCCAACCGACGACTCAGAAGGATTCCGGGAAATCGATGCAGATTGTTTCACTGGGAGGACTGGTTGCTCAAGGCCTGGGGAACAGGATCGGGCTCCGGGTTGCGGGACTCAAGCAGTGGGTGATCTCGGGGCGGAATCCGTTTACATTCATTGAAGAATATTACATGGTGGAGAATCCTTCTTTTGACACGTTTTCCTGGGCGGGCACTCGTTTGAACGGCGAGATCACGTTTCTGATTCCCGGGGACATCGAATTCAAAATCGGGTATACTTTCAAGGAGAATGAGTTTCCCGGAATCGACAGTTTCGATCTCGAAGGCATCAGCTTGGAGGAAACGCGCCGAGATAAAAACCGGGAATTCGAGGTTCGGGTGGAAAAAGATTTCGCTCGGATTTCGCTCTTCCTGGATTTCTCTCATGTGCGCAGCGATTCCACCGATCCGCTGTTTGACTGGAAGGGAAACTTTGTTTCCTTGGGAGTAAGATGGAACATGTTTTTTGGAGGCCGAGAGTGAGGATCGATATGCGTTTGTTTCTGGTCTTGCTGCTTTTCGTGCCGGCTCTGCCGATATGCGGTCAAAGCCCTCAGGATTTCTATAATGTCGATGCCGAGCTCAAAGTGTCTGGAGATATCGAAGAAATCTTTATGGAATCCCGATATGCCGGCACCGCCCCTTTTCTGATCGTTACTGTAAAAGACGAGCAGACCGGCCGAAAATATGTCATAGAGATCGGCCCCGCTTGGTTCTTTGAGTACGATGTGCATAAGGGAGAGAATATCGCCGTCGTGGGTTCCCTGCGGCAGCCCCGGGGTGAACTTCCCCTGCTTATCGCCCGCAAGGTCATCTTGCGCGGTGAAACGCGGATTATGCGGGATAAGTACGGTTTTCCCAGCTGGAGAGGAGGCCGGGGCCGCGGTCGAGGGTGGAGGAGAGGTCGGCGAGGTTGAAAAGAACCCGCTTGTTGCTGTATTTTTTCCTGCCCTTTTTCGGGGTGGTGTTGGTGTTTATGGTGCTTTCCAGCCTGGACCGTCGGTATAACCGGGCTCGAATCGAAGAGCTTGTAAGCGAGCAGCTCCGCGCCACCGCCAGAATCCTGAGCATAAATATATCGCACCTGCTGAGCGAAAATGTTTCTGCCGAAGATATCTTCGCTCTCTACGCCGGGGAGGAGAACATATATTATACCGCGCTTCTGGATGAGAATAAGGAGATCTTGGCATGGATATCTCAGTTCGAAGGTTATCTTCCGCTTTCCCTTGAATCGGATATCGAAAGGCAAGCCTGGATTCTCGACTCGCCCGCCGGAGAGATTTATAATGTGTTCACTTCATTTCGAGATGCAGAAGACCGGAAATATTTTCTTTACCTCGGCTATTCCCTGAAGAATCTGGAAGATGTGGTGCGGCACTCCCGAAACAGCTTCTGGGTGATTCTGGGGCTTATCCTGATCACCGGCCTGTTTGTTTTTGGGGGATTTTATCAATTGCAAAAAAGGTCCCTCGATAAGGAGAAGGAAGCCGAGGAACAGAAAAAGCAGAAAGAGCGTTTTCGGGAGATTTCCGCCTTTACTTCCGGCGTGGCGCATGAAATCAAAAATCCTCTTAATAGTCTTTCCCTGCTTTTCGAATTGCTGCGGAAACAGGCTCCTGAGGAACTGACGGAAGATATCGTGCTCGGGAAAAAGGAAGTGCAAAAGATCGCGGGAATCATAGACCAATTTTCCGATTCCCTGAAGCCCATCAATCTTCAAAGGGAAAGATTCCAACTGGGGGAAGCCGCAGAGGAAGCATGGGAAAGCCTGCTGAAAAATCGACGGGATAAATCCGTGAGCTTGAAGATGGATATCAGGGAGGCGTTTGAGCTGTTTGCAGACCGCCGCCTGATGGTCCAGGTCTTCTCCAACCTTCTGCGAAACGCCCTGGAGGCGACCGGGGAAGGAGAGATCCTGATGACCGCGGATATTAAAAAAGGAGTTGCTTTCATCGAAGTTCGGGATTACGGGTCCGGGATTTCCGATCAGGATGCCCCCCGGGTATTCGATCCCTTCTTTTCGGCGAAAAAACAAGGAATGGGCATCGGGCTTTATTTGACGAAAAAGATCATTGAGGCCCACGCCGGAGAAATCTCGTTCAGCAGCCGGCCTGGCCGCGGGACGTGCTTTCGCATCACGATTCCGGGAGAATGAAATGAGCAAGGGCCTATTGATGGTGGTGGAGGATGATCCTCTCCAGAGGAGACTGATCAAGCAGAATCTTGAAAAGGAGGAGTATTCCGTTTTCGATGTGGCGACAGGCAAGGAGGCTTTAAAGCTGCTCGATGAAGTTCCGATCGAAGTGGCGATCGTCGATTATAAACTCGTTAGCGAAACCGGAGTCGAGGTGATCGGCAAGATGCTGAAAAAGGATCCCTTGCTGACGCCGATCGTCGTCACAGCGTTCGGCAATGTGGAAAACGCCGTGGAAGCCATCAAAATGGGAGCTTATGATTATATCGTCAAACCGATCGATTTTGCCAAATTTCTTCTGGTTGTCGAACGGGCTCTGGAGCGGCATAAGCTGCGCCGGGAGATTTCTCATCTGCGAACAACGCTGGAAGAAAAATTCAGCGCCCGGAATTTTATTGCCGCGTCCTCCCGAATGGAAGAAGTGGCGCGTTTGATTTCAAGGGCCGCAAGAAGTGACGCCACCGTTTTGATATCCGGCGAGACCGGAACCGGAAAGGACTTGGTTGCTAGGTCCATCCATTATGCTTCACGACGTAAAAACAAGCCTTTCCTGGCAGTGAATATCCCTTCTCTGCCGGAAACCCTGATCGAGAGCGAGCTTTTCGGAGCGGAGAAGGGATCGTATACCGGAGCGCATGAAAAAAGGATCGGGAAATTCGAAGCCGCATCCAGAGGAACCCTGCTGCTGGATGAAATCGGAGACCTGACGCCTCAGGTTCAAGTCAAACTTCTTCGCGTCCTCCAGGAGAAGGAATTTTTTCGTCTGGGCTCTTCGCGTCCGGTCGCCGTCGATGTCCGTATCCTGGCCGCAACCAATCGAGATCTCGAACAGATGCTTCAAATGGAAGAATTCCGCCGGGATCTCTATTACCGCTTGAATGTGATCCGCATCCATGTGCCGCCGCTGCGGGCGCGCAGAGATGATATCCCTCCTCTGGTCGATCACTTCATACGAAAATACGCCCGGCAGGAAAACAAATCCACTCAAGGGATCTCAAAAGAGGCCATGAATGTACTGCTTCGATATGATTTCCCCGGGAATATCAGAGAGTTGGAAAATATCATCGAAAGAGCCGTTGTGTTCGCCGAAAGTGAAATCCTTCGTCTCTCCGACCTGCCCGCCGGATTAAAAGAAAAACCTGATGCCGCAAGTGCATTGAACGCAAAATCACTGCCCGACAGGATCAAGAAGCTGGAAATCCGGGAGATCAAACAAGCGCTTCAGGACAGCGGCGGAGTCAAAAGCCATGCCGCACAGGCGCTGGGCATCACGGATCGCATGCTGCGGTATAAGATGAAGATTTATGGGATTGCGGATACCTGATCTTCATACATTGCCGATTCGTTTCCCGGAATCGCGATAATTCTTGACAAGTGAGAGGCGATAGGACAAAATTTCCCGTTATGGGAGCAAGCAAAAACCGACACCCGGTAGAACCTTACCTTCGCCTGGACTCCTTCCCTTCGGTCTGGTGTCCGGGTTGCGGAATCGGTATCGCCTTCAATACGTTTCTTCAGGCCGCTTCGAAAACAGGGCTCTCCGAGCGAGAAATCTGCGTGGTTTCTTCCGGAATCAGCTGCACGGGAAAAATCCCCGATTACATGAAAGGTCCATGCGAGATCGTGGGTGGTGGGGCGGTTATCCAAAAAGGGGCCGAGTTCAAAAGCTCGTCGCCTCAATTGACCGTCGTCGTTTTCTTGAACGACAATGATTTTTTGCTTTCCGGACTCGATGATCTGGGTGAGACCTGTCGTAAAAACGAAAATTTGGTTGTTGTTTACATCAATAATTTCATCTTCCATGTTTTTTGGGAACATAAAGAATATCGGGACCTGCCTTTTTTGGAAAAATCGTCTCTGCCCGATTCGATCTCGCCCTTCAATCTGCCTCGCTTCGCGGAGAAAGCAGGGGCTTCGTTTGTCGCTCGCTGGACGCCGCTGCATGTGCGGAGAATGCGCTATTCCATGCAGAAGGCCATTCAAGCGGAGGGATTCGCTTTTATTGAGGTGGTATCGCCCTGTTTGATGTATTATGCGAGTGCTGGCGGTCTCGGACAAACCCTGGATCGGATGGGGGGATTTCTGGAGCAATCCGTAATCCGACACGATTCTTCCACCGAACTGACCGATCTGAAGGATTTGAGCCGAATCGTCGTGGGCGAGTTCGTCGATAAAAGCAGCGAGGAGAAGTTGTCATCGCGATGACGGTAACGGAAGGCAGCGCGACAACCGCTCAATTCCTTAGAGAAGAAGCCTTTCCCACCGTCTGGTGTCCGGGATGCGGGATCGGAACGGTTCTATCATCGCTTATCGAAGCCGCCCGGTCCACCCGGATCGCACCCTCTGGATTGAGCCTTGTCACTGGCATGGGCTGTGCGGGAAAGCTCCCGGAGTGTGTAACGATGAATACCGAGAGCGTCGCGGACGGATTCGTTCTGCGCGCCGCTGTCGAACGGAAGAAAAAAGCCCCGAAAACGCAGGTGGTCGCGTTTACCGGAAATGCGGATTTTCTGCTTTCGGGAGGCAAGGATCTGCCTGAAGCATCGTCGTCGGGGTGTGATCTCCTGGTGCTGTATGTGAATAATCTGATCTATGCCGCGGGGGAAGATTCCATACACCCGATCACCCCTTTCATGCGCCCGGATTGGAGCGGACGGTATGAAATTCCATTCAATCTTCCTCATTTGGCTCGGATCAGCGGCGCATGTTACGTGGCCCGATGGACGCCGTTGCGCGCCGGCTGGTTGAGACATTCCCTGATCGAGGGGTGGTCGCGACCGGGTCTGGCTTTCATCGAAGTGATCTCTCCCTGCTTGGTTTTCGATGTCAACAGTGGAAAAATCCGTGATACGATAGAGCGGATGGAATTCTATTCGGAAACAGAGGATTTCAGTGGGGATGAGTCGACGGAACAGCTTGACCTCAGGTGCCCCGGGAAAATAATAATCGGCAAATTCGTCGATTCCAAATAAAAAAAGGCGTGATTGATTTTTATGAAGGTTGACATCCGTATCCGAAAGGAACGGTGCAAGGGCTGTGGTGTCTGTGTCGCCGTCTGTCAAACGGCCGTCTTCGAAATGGCGGATGAACGGAATTCCGACGGGCATTCACTTCCCTGCGTCGTCTTTCCCGAGAAATGTGTGAACTGCGGTTTATGTGCGATGCTGTGCCCTGATTTTGCCATTCGGATCGAGGTCTCCGAGACAGAGGAGTCGAAATGAGTCACAGGATTGTCCGCAAGCAGACGCTTTGTTCGGATATCTTTCTCATCGAGGTGGAGGCGGCTCACATCGCGGACCGTTTCGAGCCCGGTCAGTTCGTCATCCTCCGCCTCCATGAGTTGGGAGAGCGCATCCCGCTGACGGTGGCGGATGAGAACGCAAGACAAGGGACCGTAACCCTTATTTTCCAGGCGGTTGGGAAGACGACCATGGAATTGAGCCGCCTTGAAGCCGGCGATGAGCTGCTGAACTGCGTGGGACCTTTGGGGAATCCGACGGAGATCCGGGGATTCGGCCGCGTGATTTGCGTGGGAGGTGGGACCGGGATCGCATGCATTTATCCCATCGTCAAGGCGCTGGCTCGTGCCGGCAACACCGTTATCTCCATCATTGGTGCCAAAACGGCTTCCGGACTCATTCTGGAAGAAGAAATCTCCTCCTGGAGTACTCTTACACGCCTTTCCACCGACGATGGAAGCAGAGGTCATCATGGACTTGTTACGGAAGTGCTGGCGGAAGTGCTGGCGAAGGACCCTCCATACGGGGGGACAAAGCGGGTTTTCGTGATCGGTCCCCCGCCCATGATGCGTGCCGCCGCCGAGGTTACCCGCCCTGCCATGATCACGACCATAGCCAGCCTGAATACCATTATGGTGGATGGAACCGGCATGTGCGGATGCTGCCGCGTATTTATTGATGGAAAAATGAAGCTGGCTTGTATCGACGGGCCGGAATTTGACGCGCACAAAGTGGATTTCGATGATGTGATCAGGCGTTTGGATATGTTCCGTTCCAAGGAGAAGCTGGCGGTAAAACATTATTGCCGGCGGGTGACAAAGGAGAATCCGTCGTGATCCTGTTGGGAGGGAAACGCATCCCGATGCGGGAACAGCGTCCGGAGAAGCGAATCCGCAACTTTCTTTCCGTTCCCCTTGGATACAGTGAAAAAGAAGTCATGCGGGAAGCTCGCCGGTGCCTCCAATGTCCGGGGGAACCTTGTGAAGTCGCCTGCCCCATCAATATGAAGGTCCTGGAGATGATCCGGGAGATCGCCTATGGAAGGTTCAAACAAGCTTTTTTGATCGCAAAAGAGGACAATCCGGTACCCGCCATAACCGGTCGGGTGTGCCCTCAGGAAACTCAGTGCGAGGGGGTTTGCCCGCTCTCTCGGGAGGGCAACGGTATCAACATCGGAAAGTTGGAAGCGTTTATCGCGGATTGGGCCCGTAAGAATGGTATCAAAGATACGTTCCCGGTCCAAAAAAAACAGGGAAAAGTCGCCATTATAGGTTCAGGGCCCGCCGGGATAAGCGGAGCCGTGGACCTTCGCCGTTTCGGCTACCGGGTGACCTTGTTCGAGGCGTTGCATAAGGCGGGCGGAGTTCTGCAATATGGAATCCCCGCTTTCCGGCTTCCAACCGAGATCGTCGACTATGAGATATCCTATCTTTCGGAGATCGGCGTGGATGTGAGGCTCAATTTTTTTGTCGGTCAGAATATCCGTTTTGAAGAATTGCGCAAGGAATACGATGCGATTTTTATTGGAACGGGAGCGGGAGCGCCGCTGTTTCTACGTATCGACGGGGAAAACCTGAAAGGGGTTTATTCGGCAAATGAATTTCTTATTCGGGTCAACCTGATGAAATCCTATCGTTTTCTGGAATACGACACCCCGATCGTCTGCGGAGAAACCGTGGGCGTGATCGGGGCCGGGAACGTCGCCATGGATGCGGCCCGGTGTGCGCTTCGGCTGGGGGCCAAGCGGGTGGTCATCCTTTATCGGCGCACCCGGAACGAAGCACCGGCGCGGGACGAAGAGATTCAACATGCCCTGGAAGAAGGGATCATTCTTCAGGAGCTGGTTTCACCCAAGAAACTGCATGGAGAGGAATCCGGATGGCTTAAAGGAGTCGAACTTTTTCAGATGGAACTCAGCGAGGTGGATAAAAGCGGTCGTCCCCGCCCGGTGGTCGTCGAAGGCAGTGAATTCATCATGCCGATGGAAACGATCATCGAAGCCCTGGGGACGCAGCCGAACCGGCTGTTTCTCAGCAGGGCGGCTGGATTGGAAGTAACTCCCTGGGGGTTGATTAAAGTGGACGCCGACATGATGACGAATATCCCCGGCGTGTACGCCGGGGGGGATGCCGTCCGCGGAAACGCCACGGTCATCCTGGCGCTGGGCGACGGACGGCAAGCCGCTCGGGCCATTCACAGGAGACTCTCGGGTTAAAAAGTTTAATTCATCCACAGCAGAGAGTAAACGGTCTCGGTTCGCGAAGAGAAATTCCACATAAATTTGAGATGAAGTGTGATTTTTTCAGGCGGTTTCACGTCATCTCTTGTAACGGACATGTCATCAAAAACAGAACCGCCCCCGGATTTACGATCGCTGCGGGGGGGACACCGCAGACGGCTGCGGGAGAAATTCCTTAAAGGAGGATTAGGAGGATTTCTGGAGTACGAGATCATCGAATTGCTCCTTACATTGGGAACGCCTCGCAAAGATTGCAAACAACCGGCACGGGAGGCGTTGAAAAAATTCAAGTACCTGCGTGGAGTGCTGGAAGCGCCGGACGAGGATTTGATGGCGATCAAGGGAATCGGCCCTCATAATATTTTCGGCATCAAATTGATCCAGGAAGTTTCCCGCTATTATCTCAAAGAGCGTATGATCCATCGTCCGGTCTGTCAGTGCTCGCAGGAAGTGTTCGATTTTCTCTATCATGCCCTGCGGGATGCCAGACGGGAAAAGTTCAAGGTGTTGTTTATGGATGCAAAAAACCGTATCTTGGAGGAGGAAACGATATTCGAAGGCACCGTGGATTCCAGCGCGGTCTACCCCCGGGAGATTATCAAGGCGGCGTTGAAATACGAAGCGAGCTCATTGATCTTTGTCCACAATCATCCTTCGGGAGATCCGAGCCCCTCTCTGAGCGATAAGGATATCACAAGGGATCTGGTCTTTGCCTCCAATACCGTACATGTCCGCGTACTGGATCATATTATTATCGGCAACAATCGTTATTACAGTTTCGCCGATGAAGGACTTATCGAAGACTATGAATACCTTTTCCGGTGCTTGAAAAAAGAGGTCCGCGAAAGGGGTGAAAGATAGAGGGTGATTTGAAAAAACATCGTCTTGAATGTAAACTGATTCAGGGAGGTTAAAATGAACGACAAAAAAGACAATATGCATAAAACGCCGCTTCAACCGATAGAGGAGATCGCCGCCGGGATCGGGATCGAGGAAGGGGATCTGGAGAAATACGGGCCCTATAAGGCTAAGATCGCGTCCCGCCGTTCCGGCAAACCCACCGGGGGGATAGGAAAGGTGATCATGGTTACGGCCATGAGCCCAACGCCTTCCGGCGAGGGGAAGACGCTGACGTCGATCGGATTGGCCGATTCGCTTCGGCGGCTCGGCCGAAAAACTGTGGTAGCCCTGAGGGAGCCGTCTTTAGGCCCGGTTTTCGGATTGAAAGGCGGCGCCACGGGCGGCGGGAAAGCTCAGGTGGCGCCCCACGAAGAAATCAATCTTCATTTTACGGGGGATATCCATGCCGTCTCCGCCGCCCACAACCTTTTGGCGGCGATGGTGGATAATCGTCTTCATTTTGACGGACCGGCGGGTTTCCTCGATTGTCGGCGGGTAACCTGGAAGCGGGTCATGGATATGGACGATCGTGTATTACGCGAAATCGTCGTGGGGATCGGCGGGCCGCTGCGAGGCATCGCCCGGGAAACCGGGGTCGATATTACCGCGGCTTCAGAGGTTATGGCCATTCTCGGTTTATCCGATGATCTGATGGATCTCAAGCAGCGGTTGGGCGCGATCGCCATAGGATATTCCGCGGAGAGAAAGTTGGTTTTCGCTCGCGATATCCAGGCGCATGGAGCGATGACGGCTTTGCTCAAGGAGGCGATCAAACCCAATTTGGTTCAAACGTTGGAAGGCACGCCGGCTTTTATCCACGGGGGTCCGTTTGCCAATATCGCCCATGGGACCAACACGGTGATTTCCACGCGCATGGCCCTTGGGCTGGCGGATTTCGTGGTCACGGAGACCGGTTTCGGCTCGGATCTGGGCGCGGAAAAGTTTTTCGATATTGTAGTGCGCACCGGACATATCCCCCCCCCGGCGGCCTGTGTGCTGGTGGCTACGATCCGGGCGCTGAAATATCATGGAGGGATCAAACTGGACAGCCTTGGTGAAGAGAACAGCGAAGCGGTCGAAAAAGGATTCCCCAACCTTCAGAAACACATGGATAATCTTCGGGCATTCGGCGTTCCATTCGTTGTGGCCTTGAATCGATTCGCATCGGATACGGAATCGGAGATCGATAAATTCCGTAAACTCTGCCGTCGCGAAGGCGTCCGGGCGGCTGTCAGCGATGTTTTTGCGTCCGGCTCAGTGGGCGGCGAGGAACTCGCCCAAGAGATCCTGCAGGCGATCGAGGTGGAAGAAAACCGGTTCCAGTTTCTTTATCCTGAGGAAATGCCGCTGTTGCAGAAGATAGAGACAGTTGCCAAAAAGATTTACGGTGCGGATGCCATTGCCATGGAAGGCAAGACGAGGCGGAAAATCCTTCAGTATCAAAAACGTGGATTCGGGCACTTTCCCGTCTGCATCGCGAAAACGCAGTATTCCCTTTCCGCGGACCCGGAGTCTCTGGGGAGGCCGAAAGGGTTCACGTTGATCGTCACGGATGCGTCGCTGAGTTCGGGGGCCGGTTTTGTGGTCATATACTGCGGGGATATCATGACGATGCCGGGGCTCCCCAAGCATCCTGCGGCGGAGCGGATCGACATCACGCCCCATGGTGAAATCACTGGTTTGTCTTAAAAAAACGAATCGGAGTGAAACGCGGATACGAGTGAAATGGGACGGGTGAAAATCGCGGCGTAAGGGATGGGATGGCGGTTTACACTCCCTGGCAAATATGGTACAAAAAAGAAGATTTTCCAATATCCCCATGCGAGAGGATTTTACATGTGTGAATTAAGAGAGGTGTATATCGTAAGTGCAGCTCGGACGCCGATCGGGGCTTTTTTGGGGAGCCTGAAAAGTTTCAACGCCACCGATCTGGGTGGGATCGTGGTTCGCGAAGCGCTGCACCGCGCCGGCTTATCCGGCTCCGATGTGAACGAAGTCATTATGGGCAATGTGGTTTCCGCGGGAGTCGGTCAGGCGCCGGCCAAACAGGCCGCGGTCAAGGGCGGGATCCCGGAAACCGTGAGCAGCTTCTCTGTCAACAAAGTGTGCGGCTCGGCCTTGAAAGCCGTGGCGCTGGGGGCTCAGAGCATCTGGCTGGAAGACAGCGAAATCGTTTTGGCCGGGGGAATGGAAAGCATGAGCCAAACGCCGCATATGTTCTGGGCGGGGCGTGAGGGCGTGAAGATGGGTGATATCAAGATGAAAGACGCCATGATCCACGACGGCCTCTGGTGTGCCTTCGACAACCAGCATATGGGAATGACCGGTGAATACATCGCCGAGAAGTTTGGAGCCACGAGAAAAGAACAAGACGCCTATGCCGTTAGCAGTCATCAAAAGGCGGTCCATGCCATTGAAAAGGGTTATTTCAAGGATGAAACCGTGCCGGTGGAAATCCCGAAGCGAAAAGCCGACCCGGTTTTGTTTTCCGTGGATGAGGGACCGCGGCGCGACGCCTCCCTAGAGGGGTTGTCCCGCCTCCGTCCTGTTTTCAAAAAAGACGGGAGCGTGACGGCCGGGAATGCATCGAGCATCAATGACGGTGCCGCCGCTGTCGTCGTCGCATCGGCTGACGCGGTGGAGGTGAAAGGTTTGAAGCCGCTGGCGAGAATCGTAGGCGCCGCCTCCAACGCTCTAAAACCGGCGATGGTGATGTACGCGCCCAAGGGGGCCACCGAAAAGCTGTTGGAAAAAGTGGGATGGAAAATGAAGGACGTTGATCTCTTCGAGATCAATGAGGCCTTCTCCGCACAGCTGGTGGTTTTAATCAAGGAGATGGGTTTGGATCGGGAAAGAGTCAATGTCCACGGCGGCGCGGTCGCCTTGGGGCACCCCATCGGCGCGACGGGTGCCCGGATCCTGACGACCTTGATCTATGCCCTGAAACACCGAAGCCTCAAGAAGGGCATCGCCACTTTATGTCTCGGGGGAGGAGATGCCGTGGCCATGGCGGTGGAGGTGGTTTGAGCGGCAGGACCGCGGTGGTGAAGGATATTTCCCCTGCGAAAAAAACAGCGGATAAGATCTTTTCCCCTAAGGGGGAGAAGAGTATGATGTTAGGGAAGGCGTGATGTTGTGCTTTTTCTCCGGTCGACGCCGGAGCGTGACATCGACGGCTTGCGATGCCGGAGAACCGGTTAATCCGTTCAAAGGAAGATAAAATGAGGGAATTGACGTGGAGAGAAAGATGAAAGACGCAAACGACATACAACATCAAGACAAGAAGAATCGGGCGATTGAATCGGCTTTATCTCAGATCGAAAAACAGTTCGGTAAAGGCTCCGTCATGAAGCTCGGACAAAAAGAAGCCGCCTTGAATATACCCGCGATTCCAACGGGTTCCATCGCATTCGATCTGAGTCTCGGGATCGGCGGATTCCCCCGTGGGCGTGTCGTGGAGATATTCGGCCCGGAGGCCACCGGAAAAACCACACTGGCTCTGCATGTGATTGCGGAAGCCCAGAAACAGGGAGGCCAGGCGGCATTCATCGATGCCGAGCATGCCATGGATCCCGCTTATTCCGCATCGGTTGGAGTGGATGTTGACAACCTGCTGATATCTCAACCGGATTACGGGGAGCAGGGTTTGGAGATCGCCGAGGTTCTGGTGCGCAGCGGTGCCGTGGATGTGATCGTTGTCGATTCTGTGGCGGCTCTGGTTCCCAAAGCGGAGCTTGAAGGCGACATGGGGGATTCTCACGTCGGCCTCCAGGCCCGGTTGATGTCGCAGGCTCTCCGTAAGCTCACGGGCATCGTCAGCCGCAGTAAGACCTGCTTTATTTTCATCAACCAGATACGCGAAAAAATCGGCTTTTTTCTCGGAAGCCCCGAAACGACCACCGGAGGTCGGGCTCTAAAATTTTACGCCTCGCTACGGGTGGATATACGGCGGGTGGCCTCCCTCAAGGATGGGGATAAAGTCATCGGGAATCGGGTGAAGGTAAAAATCGTCAAGAACAAGATGGCGCCGCCTTTCCGTCTCGCCCATTTCGATATCATCTATGGAGAAGGCATTTCCCGGGAAGGAGACTTGGTCGACTGCGGCGTGGATGTGGGGCTGATCGAAAAATCAGGAACCTGGTATTCCTATAAAGGGGAGCGATTGGGACAAGGCCGTGAAAACGTAAAAAAATTACTGCTGGCGAATCAGGAACTGGCTGCCGAGTTGGACCGGAAGATCAGGATAGAACTGGAGCTGCTTCCCGCCGAGGAGGCCTCCCCGACCGCTAAAAATTCCGGGAAATCCGACCCCGGGGATTCAAAGTAAATCGATCCCCAGTCGACTCTACATGGGATGCCCCACGACGCTCATGTAAACCGTGCTCTCGTCTTCACCGTCAATGCCGAGGAGAGCATTGGCTTCTTCATCATAAAGAGCCGCGATCTGACAGGATCCCAAATCGAGTGAAACCGCGGCCAAAGCCAGATTTTCCGCGATATGGCCGGCATCCAGATAGATATAGCGGTAGGCTCGCTGCCGGTATTTCCATTTTGCCCGTCCGAAGACGGCTGACCATATGAAAACAGCGTTACAGGCGGCGGCCATGGGCTGGTCGAGGGCGGCCCTGGCCGCGGCCTCCCGGCAGTCTCCGGTTTTAATCTGCTCAAGGAAATGGGTTTGGACAGCATAATGATAGACGCCGGGATCGATGGAGCCGACATCGTGGATGACGACATAGGTTTCAATCGGATAGAGGGCTCCGGCTGAGGGCGCGGAGCGAAATAAAAATCCCCTGGTTTGTCCCGTAACTCCTTGTGCCGCCCAGAGGAGCTGAGATAGACTTTCGGGTGACAGGGTCTCTCGACGAAATCGACGCCTGCTGCGGCGCCGTGCCAGAGCTTCCCGGAGCGTCATTTCGCTTCCCGCCTCGGGAGACGGAAGCGGGATACGCAGAGCCTCGGAGTAGTTTTTATAGGGAGGGAGTTTCTTTTCCCAATCCAGGCCTCCTCCGTCGATGAGGCCGCGCCGGTATTTCGTTTCCGCTTGAAAAGTATCGCCGATGCCTTTTTTCATGTCGTTTCTCCGGTCGCCTCAGGACTCGGAAGGATTCCGGAGGTCCTTTTTACGGGTAAGATCCAGCTTTTTACGTATGGATTCCGATTCCGGGTCAAGATCGAATGCTTTAAGGTACCAGAGGCGAGCCTGTTCCTGATCTCCGGCGTCGAGGAGCAGGTCTCCCACCCACTCTTGAAGGCCGGCATCTCGGGGATGAAGTTCCACCGTGATGGCGGCGAGCGCGAACTCCATTCCCGAAATTCCTTCGGCCCCAAGGCGCGTGGCCAGAGTTTTCAGAGCGGACGCACTGACGGTGCGATGTCCGGGCTCAAGCCGCTGAGCTTGGAGGTAGAGATCATGTGCCGGAACCGGATCCCCGCGCCAGAGATGGGCGGCGGCCAGGCCGGAGAGCGTGCCGGCCCGCAAGGGGTAGAGTTCGGCGTTAAGATTGTGGAGCGCGTATCCGATCGTCCGTTCTTCCTCTGCCGTTAAATGGGTAGCGGCCGAGGCGATCTGGGCGGAAAAATCAGGAAAGATGGAGGCCCCGGAGAAAAGAGGTTTGAGTCGTCGTGAAAGTTCATCGGCGTCCGCTCCGGGAAGAATGACCAGTCGACGCAGGTCGTCCGAGTAGATCTCGTTCCATATCTCGCGCCATTTTTCGATAAGCGCCGTGAGCTCGGAGGAGAACCGCTGTCGTTTCAATTCGGCCCGTCCCGTACCGCTGATCCGAATGTAGTCGCTGAAAAATTCAAGAGGGCCTCCCGTGTGATACCGGGCCAGCGATCCCGTTCCGAGGGTGTTTTCAAGCGTTGACGCCATGAAAGCACCGACCTTGATGAAAGCTTGACGCGACATCGGGTGGATGCCGTTATCGATGGAGGTTTTGGCTTTGACGTAGGAACGCTTCAGGGGGGCAAGCCGTACCCGGCGGTTGAAAACGGCAAATGCAATATCCAAATCTTCCGCATCCTCAATGGGAACTTCTCCCATGCGATCATAAAAACTCATGCCGTAGCGAAAGACCTGATCGCAAGCGTCGTATACGGCTTGTTCACGCTGGTCCGGGAGGTAAGCCCGGCTGTCGAGATCTTCATCCAGAACGAGTTCGGCCAGACGGGTGACATAGACCAGAGGATTGGCTCCTTCCAAGTTGAGCGCGGCCGCAATGGCGAAATTTTCGCTGGGGAAGATGGTGAGGTAAGTGCGCGTTTCAGCCTGCGATCCCCCATGGCTGACTTGGAAGTGTCCTCTCCAGGGCCTGACGTGCCATCCCATTCCGTATCCCGTAAAACGGCCGTCAGCTGTCGCCATCGAGGAAAACATCAAGTCCCAGGTATCCCGCTCCAGAAGATCACCGCGACAGATCCCCCGGGCGTACTTAAGAAGATCGGCGACCGTGGACCTGAGACCGCCTCCTGCAAAGCGGCTGGACACATCGATGAACTCCGAGTTCTTTGCGACGCCTTTGACGAGACGGTAGCCGCGTACACGGTTGGGGATCAGATCGGAGGGATCATCCAGGCGCGTATCGCTCATCTCCAGGGGTAACAGGATGTGGTCTTGAATATAATCCCCGAATGATTCTTCCGAGGCGCCTTCGATCACGGCGCCGAGGAGATTATATCCGTAGCTGGAGTAATGATAGCGGGTGCCGGGTTTAGCCACCAGAGGGAAATCCTGAAAAAGGGCCAGAGCTTCACGCGTGTCTTTATGTTCCTTGATATGGCCTTCCCTTTCATAATCGCGGTAGTGGCTGATTCCTCCCAGGTGTCCCAGAAGCATACGCGGGGTTACCCGCCAGCGCTTTTTCGGGAAATGGGGAACATAGGTTTGGACTTCGGCATCCAAATCGATTTTTCCCGCTTCGACCAACTGCATGACGGCTAGAGCGGTAAACGTTTTGGTTATGGAAGCCAGGCGGAATGCGCTTTCCGTTTTGACGGGAACCCGGTTTTCCAGATCCGCGAATCCGAATCCCTTCATCCATGTGAAGTCGTCTTTGAAAAATCCGATGGCGAGGCCCGGGAGCTTGTCTGAGGCCATCTGGATACCTGCGAATTTTTCGAAGGCCTGAACGGCGGAGGAATCCTGGGGCGCCGGTTTCAGAGGAGGCGTGAACAGCAGACAGGCGGCCAATAAGAGATAAAAGCAGCTTTTCCTCATGGGTGTTGCCCCTCCTTATATGATTAAAACCTCTTGTTTAGAGGACAAATCCGAAAAAGAGGTAAAACGTCATCGCCAGAGCGCCGGCCGCCAGGGCATACGGAAGCTGGGTTCGAACATGATCGATATGATCGGTGGCGGCGGCCATGGATGAGATGATCGTGGTGTCTGAGATGGGAGAGCAGTGATCGCCGAACACCCCGCCCCCCAGAACCGCAGCGATGAGCAGTCCCGGATGGAGGCCGATAAGTTGGATCATGGGAACGGCAATCGGGATCATGATGGCGAATGTCCCCCAGGATGTGCCGGTGGAAAAAGCGATGAAACTGGATATCAGGAACAGGACCGCGGGTATGATTCCCGGGGGAAGCGTCGATTTGGCCGCTTGCGCGACGAAGGGGCCGGTCCCCAGAGTTTCACATGTGTCGCCGATGGCGAATGCGAGAACCATCAGGCTGGCCAGGGGTATCAATCCGCCCACCCCTTTCATAAACACGTCGGTGATTTCCTTGGTTCGCATCAATCCCTGGGCGCGGTAGGAGACGGCGCCGACGGCCAGAGCTGCGATGACCGACCACAAAACCGAGATCGAACCCGAGCCTTCCATCAAGTTTCCCCCGCCGGTGATGAAAAGAACCACGGGCATCGTGATGACCATGGTGGCGATGGGAAGGATCATGTTGACCGCTCTCGTCGGGATTCCCGGTTTTTCTTTCATCCCAACGACGGCATCCGATATCAGGGATTCCGCTCCCTCCCGCAGAAGTTTGTTTTCATGGCGGACGCGCTGCTCGGCGGCTTTCATGGGACCGATGTCTTTTCCGGTCAGAATTACGATCAAAACCAGAGCGAGAGCGGTAAAGGCATAAAAATTGAACGGAATCGAAGAGACGAATACGCGGATCGGATTTTGTATGCCTTGGGCGGCCAGCAGCCCCAGAATAAAGGCTCCCCACGCGTTTAGGGGAATGATCACGCATTTGGGGGCGGAGGTCGAATCCAGAATATATGCCAGTTTTTCCCGTGAAATCCTGATTTTGTCAAAAAGCGGCCTCGCGACCGCACCGGAAACGAGCACGCAGATGCTCGATTCGATGAATACGATGAATCCGATGAACCAGGCCAGAAGGCCGGCTGATTTTCTGCTTTTCACCAGCCCGCGGTCGACGATCCGATTGACGAAGCCTTTCATTCCTCCGGAATACTGGGTGAAGGTGATGACGGCGCCGATCATGGCGCTGAATAGAACGACACGGGTGTGATCGGCATCGGCGAAAACGGCGATCAGGGCGTCCACGGTTTGAATCAATCCGGTCATCGGGTTCCAGTGATTGATAATGGTCCATCCCAGCCATATCCCCAGGGTCAGGGAAAGATAGACTTGTTTGGTTTTGATGGCGAGAAAGATAGCCGTCACGGGAGGGAGGATGGATATCCAACCGTATGTGTTCATGGGATTCCGATAAAGAAAGATATATCACTACATGCCCGGATAAGTCAAATTTCGTGTTTTGGATCGAGTCGTTCCTTCTCCCATGATTGCGGGGGGGGGAGAGAAGAACCGGGAACCCCGGATAGAAGAGAGAAGAGTCGTGATCCCGGCGGATATCGCGCTTGACCTGAGAAATATATGGGAGTACATTAAAAGATACATCCGATGGGATTATCTGTTTATCCTGGATTGGCTATGAGAGGCCGTCGATGTGGATGCCGGAATAACATGTTTTAAGGTGTTCACGACATAAGACGCCGATATGAACGATTAAGGGGGTAATTTTGGAGGCTTCCGATCAGATCAAAGCCGAAAATTGGGCGAAGTCCTTGCTGGAGCGGACGGATTGGGTTATCCTGGATACCGAAACCACGGGGTTGACCAGAGGGGATGAGATAATCCAAATCGGAATCCTGGGATCGGACGGAACGGTCCTTTTTGATTCCTATGTGAGGCCCACGCAGGTCATACCGCCTTCCGCCATCGCCATCCATGGAATTACCGATGAAGACGTGGCGGACTCTCCCACTTATCCCGAGATCTTCAAACAACTGCAAACCGTCTTGGCCGGGAAGATCGTGGTTATTTACAACGCCGCATATGATCTGCGGCTCCTGCGGCAGACCGGCGAAAAATACCGGCTGCCGATGCCCGGCATCCAAGCCGATCAGGTGGAATGCGCCATGCTGCAGTATTCCGCGTATGTGGGAGAATTTTGGGAGGACGGAAGCTATAAGTGGCAGCGGCTTACCGGCGGCGATCATTCGGCTTTGGGAGACTGCTGGGCGACGTTGAGTTTGATAAAAAGAATGGCCGGGTGCTGACGTTTTCCGTCCTCGATTCCATATCCGGAATTATTTCTTCAGGTAGGATTTCAAAAAGTCGGCTGTGTGAGAACCGGCGGCGAGAGCCACTTTTTCCGGTGTTCCCTGCGCAATGATCTCACCTCCTCTATCTCCTCCTTCGGGGCCGAGGTCGATGATGTGATCCGCGCACTTGATTATATCCAGGTTGTGTTCGATCACGACGACCGTATTTCCGGCATCCACCAGTTTCTGGAAACAGCGCAGCAGCATCGAGACGTCATCCGTGTGCAGGCCGATGCTGGGTTCGTCGAACAGATAGAGAATGCTTTTTTTCCTTTGATGGATAAGGTTGAATGCCAGCTTGATGCGCTGGAGCTCTCCGCCGGAAAGGGTGGTGGTAGGCTGGCCCAGACGCAGGTAACCCAGGCCGACTTCCAGAAGGGGGTGGAGCCTCTTCTGGATTTTAGTGCGGTCCACGAAAAATTCCAGGGCTTCTACGATGCTCATCCGGAGTACGTCGTCGATGTTTTTATTACGGTATTTCACTTCAAGAATTTCCGCTTGAAAACGTTTTCCCTTGCAGTGTTCACAAGTAAGGACGATATCGGAGAGAAACTGCATCTCGATGATCTGACGTCCCGCGCCCTTGCATTCCGGACAGCGCCCTCCATCGGTATTGAAAGAGAAAAAACCGGGGGGATATCCCATTTGCCTGGACTCCCGTGTTTGGCTGAAAAGAACCCGGATCTCGTCCATGGCCTTGGTATAGGTGGCGGGGATGGAACGGGGTGAGGTGCTCAGGGGAGATTGATCCACCATGACAATGTTCTCGACAAGTTCCCTGCCCCGGATATCCCGAAACCCATCATTGGATTTGCCCTGCCATCCCAAATAGAGAACATCATGCAGCAGGGTGCTTTTCCCGGATCCGGACACCCCCGTAATACAGGTGAAGGCATCGAGGGGAATCCGTACATCCAGGTTTTTCAAGTTGTGCTTGCGGATGCCGCGAATGAGCACCGACCGTGCAGGGGAACGACGTTGTTCGGGAATCGGTATGGACTTTTCTCCCCGCAGGTAATCCGCTGTAAGCGAACCAGTGAAGTTCTTGAATGTGGACATGGGGCCGGAGAAAACCACATTGCCGCCGGCTTCCCCCGCTTTCGGTCCCAAATCGATGATGTGTTCGGTCTTTCGGATGATCTCCGGGTCGTGTTCCACCACGATCACGGTGTTCCCCATGTCTTTCAAGGATTTGAGGATCTCAATCAGCCGGTGATTGTCACGGGCGTGCAGGCCGATGCTCGGTTCGTCCAGAACGAATAGGCTTCCTACAAGGGAAGTGCTGAGCGCCGAGGCCAGGTTGATCCGTTGGGCTTCCCCCCCGCTTAAGGTGAAGGTCATCCTGTCAAGGGAGATGTAATCGAGGCCGACTTCCAATAAAAATTTCAATCGTTCGCGGATTTCGGTGATCAGTCGTTCAGCGATCATTTGTTGGTGCGGGGAAAGCGTAAGCCCGGAGAAGAACTCCTCAACCTGCCGCACAGTCATTCGAGTCACTTCACCTATGGAACGACCTCCGACCCGGACTGCCAGAGCCATTGGATTTAAACGGGCTTGTCCGCATTCGGTGCAGGGAACATACTTTCGATAGCGGCTGATGAAAACCCGTACTTGAACCTTGTATTTTTTTGCCTGCAGCCGTTCGAAAAAACCCAGGACACCCTTATAGCGTCCCTCCCCGTTGAGAATGAAATCCCGCCACTCCGGTTTGAGCTCCTGATAGGGCGTATGGATCGGGATGCCTCGTTTCTCCGCTTCCTCCAGCAGCCGGCGGAGTCGACGGCGGGAAGAAGGTTTGGTCCAAGGCTCGACCGCTCCTTCGGACAAGGATTTGGTTTTAACAGGGATAATCTTATCCTCATCCCAGACGGCCAGGTCTCCGAATCCGTGGCATTTGGGGCATGCCCCCTGAGGGCTGTTGAATGAAAAAAGATTTGGGAAAAGTTCTTCATAGGTGATCCCACAACTCCGGCATTCCAGCTTGTCGGAGAAATGGATTTTTTGTTTTTCATCGAGAGTGACGGTGATGCGGCCGCCGCCCCGGCGCAAAGCCAATTCGAGCGAGTCCACCAAGCGCTCTCGATCCTCGTCGTCCAGAATGAGTCGGTCCACCAGAATATCCGCATTGGGGTGATCGCCGGGATTGGTCTCCAGGCTCGTCACCTTCTCGCCGCGCAGGATTCGGGTAAAGCCGTCGCGGATGAGTTCATCGGCGCTTTTCCCCTCCGGCCATGCGAACGAGATCGACACCGGGGTTTCCGGTGGATGTTCGAAAAGGGTGTCGGCGATGGAATCGATCGTGTCCCGATGAACCGGTTGACCGCAGGCAAGGCAGTGGATCGTCCCTACCCGCGCGAAGAGAACACGCAGATAGTCGTAGATCTCCGTGACCGTGGCAACGGTGGAGCGGGGATTTTTGGTGACTGCTTTTTGTTGGATCGCGATCGCGGGCGGGATGCCTTCGATGAGATCGGCATCGGGTTTTTCCATGCGTTCCAGAAACTGTCGTGCATAGGAGGAAAGCGATTCGATATAGCGCCGCTGCCCCTCGGCGTAAAGCGTGTCGAACGCCAGAGAGGATTTTCCGGAACCGGAAACGCCCGTGATGAGAATCAATCGATTCAAGGGGATGTCGAGATCGATTCCTTTCAGGTTGTGGACGCGGACTCCGCGCAGGGAGATCGTCTCCTCTTTTATTTTTATGGTCATGAGCTTTCTATTATAGAGAGAATGCCGGTCCGTGAAAAGGGTTGCCATGTTTGGGTCGGCGCTGCATCCTGCGAGGGACCAAGATAGGCGGCCCATTGGAATCATCGCAGCGGAACTTGACTCGCGGAAGGGAGCTTGTCTAAACTAACAGACGGTATCATGAGATGGCCCTGGATTTTGCTCCTGGCTTTGGCTCTGGCCGTGGACGCCTTCGTGGTGGCCCTGGGGATCGGCCTGGCCCGCGGGCGGCTCAGCCCGCGCCAGGAGTTCCGGATAGCTTTTCACTTCGGTCTTTTTCAATTCATGATGCCGATCTTGGGCTGGGCGGCTGGGCGCTCTATGGCGGCGGTGATCCAGGCCTTCGATCATTGGGTGGCGTTTGCTCTTCTGGCATTTGTCGGCGGCCGCATGGTTATCGAAGGCGCCGCCCGCAGGGAAGCAAAATCCTCTCGGGCCAAGGATGCGACGCGGGGAGTTGAACTGATCCTGCTTTCGGTCGCTACCAGTCTGGATGCGCTGGCCGCCGGATTGAGCTTCGCCGCGTTGGGAATGAGAGTGCTCGGGCCGGCTCTTCTCATCGGGGGAGTGGCCATGGCCTTGAGTTACGCGGGAGCCCGCTCCGGTCCCAACTTGGGAAGGGCCCTCGGACGCGGCACGGAAATATTCGGCGGGATCGTTCTGATCGGGATCGGGGTGAAAATTCTGCTGGAGCATCTGTAAGGAAAAGATCGTCAGGCGTTTCGGATTTCAACAGACCTTCTTGTTTCGGTCTCTATACGGAAGCTCCGGGGATCTCTTATCCGAACAGCGTATACTTTCCGTTTTTCATGATGACGGTCTCATGCGCATCGGGGAATTTAAGGGAAATGGATTTTATCGAGATGAGGGGTTGCGTGTCGGGGATATAGATCCGGTCCAGATGGATCACAGCTTCGGGAGAGGAGAAATCCGCGGGGCCGATGTGACCGCCGAAATGTTCGCTTCTTCCGAAGGCGACATGAAATCCCAGCTTTTCGTCCAAAAGGATGCGACCGATGGGTCTCAGGCCGAAATCCACCAGCACGCCGAATCCCAGTTCGGCCATGTTGCCGTAGGCCGGGTCCCGGAGCAGGCGGTTGTTTTCCCGCCGGGCAAACGTTCCGACACCCGAGGCCTCGACCGCGCGGTTTGCGCGGACCGTGAAAAAAGCGACGGCGTTGTTCTCCTGGACCGGAAGGATTCCCCGGGTACGGCTGGCGACTTCCTTTTCCCCTTCGTACGGCACGATATAGGCTTCTCCTGAGGGGAGATTCCCGGCCGTCCCCCGGTCGGGGAAACGTCCGCTGCTGGAGTGGGCGGTACGGAAGCGCAGGTCGAAAACCATGCGGCGGTCTTCTTCTCCCTCGACGCCGAAGAGAACGTCCGCCTCTTCGGCCCGGTCGAGTGCATGTTTGAGGCGTTCGACCCTGCGGCTGACTTCATCATAGTCGATCCTGAGGGCGGGAATCATGGCGGAAGAGAAACCGGGCATGGTCGCGGCGCGGAAACCGTAGCGGCGGGCCGCATTTTTCAGGGGAGCGGTGGAAGAATACTCGGTGGGCGCCAAGAAGATCTGGAAGTCTTGAAAAATACGGGCAAACGGAGTCCCCGGGCCGGCCGCGGGGAGTCCGGATGCTCTATCGGGAAGAGCGTCCGATATCAGGTGAGCGTCGGAGGGAAAGTCAGCATTGTTCGAGCCGACATCCGGATATCCGATCAGGGAGACATTTTCATAGGGAAGCGAGGCAAGGCCTTGCTGAAGATCCAGGGCCCAATCCCGAGCCGTCTTCCTGCGGCTTCGCCATGCATCGGTATCCGCCGCTCCCTCACGGGGAATGTCGACAAGGATCCCGACGGCGCGGTCATCGGGCAGCGGAGGGAAAACCGACCGCAGCAGTGCTGCTAAATTATTTGCATCGAGATGTGTCATTCTCCCTCCTTGTCGTCATCGGCGAACCTTCTCATGACAGGCTGCGCCTTCATTTAAAGTCTACCTTCAGCCGAGAGCGAATGCAAATCAAGGCATGAGGGGATGCGGCCGGTGTCTGGACAATCCGGATGGAATCGGGGATAATCCGTGGGTGCTTCGTCCTGACGCGGCGGAGAAAGCCGGAGGGAGAGGCTTGAGGCCGTGCCGGATCGAAGCTCGCAATTTGTTAAGGAGCCGGACATGAAAAAAACGCTGATACTATTTTTGACACTGGCCATGATGGCCCCCCTTTTCGGGAACATCCGGAAGGATCCCAATTCACATCAGGCCAGCGGGATTGTCTTTTTCCGAACGAAAGACCTCAAAGCGCTGGATGAGTTTTATATCGAGAGATTGGGCTGCAGCCTGTGGATCGACCAGGGATTTTGCCATATCTATCGATCCGGAAATCTCCTGTTCGGATTCAGCCAGCGTGATCAAGCGGATACGGACGGCATGATCACATTCTTCTTTCCGCGGCGGGAGGATATCGATCGATTATACAAGGAGTTCAACGATATCGCCGAGTCGGCGCCCAAAGAAAGCTCTGGGGCGCGGATTTATCATTTTTTTGCCCGTGATCCCGATGGGCGGGCGGTTGAATTCCAATACTTCATGGATGCGATCGACTGGGATTTTGATAAATACTGAGGTCTTCACCGGGATCTCGAAATGGATTGTTTGCAGAGGCGGATTGGTCTATAATGGGTAGGCCTATTATAATAACAACATAATATTGTAATAATGCATATTATTTGATTTTGAGGAGAAAAGATGTCTGATACAAGACCTGAAAAATTGGAAATGATTTTCAGCAACGGAGGAACCTTGACGGCCACGCTGCTATGGGAAAAAGCTCCTGAAACCTGCAAGGCCATGGTAGAGGCCCTCCAAAAACCCGTCACTTCGGGAGAGGGATGCGGAATCCTGCTGCATGCCCAGTATGCGGGATCCGAAGTCTATTTCGAGGATTTTCCCGCCGCGGACGAGATCCCGTTTGAGAATGTGACCGCTCATATGGATGAGAACATGTACCTCACCAACAAAATCGCAGGCGGCGTGCTGGCCTATTATGTGAATCCGGCCATCAAATCTTTCTGCATCGTCTACGGAGAACTGATCCCGCGGCGGACCGTGGATGTTCCGATTGCTCTGAATATATTTGCGGATATCGATGATAAAGAGGAAGCCAAACGGATCGGCTGGCAGGCGCGCTTGAAAGGACCGGGGGCGGTAACCGTAAGGATCAAGGAGTAAGCGCCGGCGGGAAATTGTCATGATAGACGCCAAGTTATTAAAGAAAAAGGTCTTCGCCCGGCGCGAGGAAATCGAAGCGCTTCTGGATGAAGCCTATCGGGCCTCTCGGACCGATACCGACGGTTTTCAGGCCTGGTTTCTGCGGAAGCTTCAGGATCTCGGTCTCAAGGCGGAGGAATTTCGGGTGGGATATGATGAGATTGTTCTTCAACCGGCCTTCCGCGCCGCCTATCCGGATGAAGAATCGGCCGTGAATCCTCCTAGAAACGTTGTCGGCACCCTGAATCCCGGCGGAAAGGGAGGGGTGCTGCTGTTCGCCCATGCCGACAAGCTTCCCGTTACCTTCGACTACGCAAGCGGGCATCCTGAGATCGACCGTTCGGGGGGTCGGTATATCGCCCCCGGGATAGCGGATGATGTTTCAGGGATCGCCTCCATGCTGTCCGCCGTCATGCTCTACAAGGAATGTGCTCTCGCTTCCGATCTTCCCATCCTGGTGGCGAGTATTCTGGGAAAACAGGGGGGTGTTTTCGGAACATACGGGCTTATGCGCAGATACGGTCCGGCTGAAGCCGCGATTTACGTTCATCCCGCGGAGAGCGGATTCGGGTTGAACGAGTTGAAAATCGCGAGCAACGGCTTGATCGAATACCGGATCGACATCAAGGGGAAACGCCCGGATTCAACGGAGGTCCATCAGGCCATCTTTTCCCTATCCGCCGTAAACGCCGCGGAAAAAGCGATGGCCGTTCACTCCCGCCTTCAGTCCTGGGCCGCAGGGCAGTCGGAAAAGTGTCATCATCCGCAGGTCCATCAGATGGCGGGGCAGTCGTTTTCAGTCGCGCTGGGGAAAATCGAGACTCTCGGTGAGACGGAAATCTATGAGATCCCGCTCCTCTGCCGGATGCAAGGGACCATCTGTTTCCCCCCCAATGCGGGATTGGCCGATGTCAAAAAGGATTTTGAGGCTCAGGTGGACGCCATCGTCCGGGAAGATGAATGGCTTGCCCGGGGAAATCTGGAATTGCATTACGGAGACCGGATCGGCGAGTCCGCTCAAACCGAAGCGGATGATGTGTTCCTGCTCGGCGCCTCCCGTGTCGTCGAAGAGATGACGGGTTCCGCCCCGAGTCGTTTCTATGGACACAGCATGAGCGACATCCGCTATCCTCTTCTGGATTGGGACGCTCCTTCTTTCGGGATCGGACCGCTGGCCGGGGACTTGGGCAAGGAGACGGAATGGGTGGATCAGAATGAATACCTGCTGTCAATTGCGCTTTTAACCGCGCTTTTGATCCAGGTGGGAGAGACCGGAGAGAAATAACAATGAAAAAACCTACGCTACAATCACAGATTACGTTTTTATATTATAACGACCTTGCGCGGGCCGCGCGTTTCTACGAAGAGATCCTGAAACTGGAACTCTGCGATGATCAGGGAGATGCGCGCATCTACCGGGTGGCGGAGAAGGCGTTCGTCGGCATCGTCGACGGCACGAAGGGCCACTGCAGGGCTCAGGAAACGAACGCGGTGCTGATCACGCTGGTGGCGGACGATGTCGAAGCCTGGTATGATTACCTCAAGGAATGCGGTGTCAAGCTGCTGACCGAAGTCAAACAGCCGGGCAGCTTTCCGGTCCAGTGTTTCTTCTTCGAGGATCCGGAAGGATACCAGTACGAAGTCCAGCGCTTTCTTGATCCGGAAACATCACGCCGGTTCCGCTGAGCCCGGCGATTCCCCTGAAGAAGGAGAAGAATCCCATGGAAGCATTCATGCGCATCGCCTTGGAAGAGGCGACCCGGGGAGTCAAAGAGGGTCATGGCGGTCCTTTCGGCGCCGTCATCGTTCGCGGCGGCGCGGTCGTGTCCCGGGCTCATAACCGGGTGATTGAAACCGCCGATCCCACCGCTCACGCCGAAATGCTCGCGATCCGGACGGCGTCCCGGGTTCTGGCCCGGTTCGATCTTTCCGACTGCATGCTTTACACAACCTGTGAGCCCTGTCCCATGTGCCTGGGAGCGGTTCTCTGGGCGAGGATCGGGAACGTGATCTATGGATGTTCCCGGGAGGATGCCGCGGAAGCAGGTTTTGACGATGCCGCATTCCACTCCGTTTTCGGAGAAGCGGCTTCGGATTCTCCCGTTGTTCTGATTCAGCGGGACCGTCAGGCCTGCCTGAAAGCTTTCCGGAAATGGGAGGAAAAGGAAGAAAAAATCGTTTATTGAGATAAAGCGAGGTATACGGGCTGCGGAGCGGCTCAATGAGCCGCTCCGCAGCCCGCTTTTTTTATCAGGCGGATGCGGTGCTTGAATTCAGTTTGTTACGGTTGTTCTTTTTGCGTTTGCGGCTTTCAAAGAGCTCGTACAGGATAGGCAGCTGAAGGGCGGCCAGGAAGATGGCATCCAGCTCCCCGCCTACGTAGACCATGGCCATGGGAGCGAGCAGCTCCGATCCGGAGGCCGAGCCCGAAAAAAGAAGCAGGGGCAAAACGCCCATGATGATCACCAGCTCTGTGATCAGAACCGGCCGCAGCCGGATCAGGGAGCCTTCCACCACCGCCTCGTGCAGGGTTTTTCCTTCATCGCGAAGTTTGTTGTAGAAACCCACCATGATGAGAGCATTCTGGATGGAGATGCCGAAGAGAGCGATGAATCCGATAGCCGAAGCCACGTTGAAGGTCATGCCGAAGAGGAACAGCGCAATGACGCCGCTCATCATGGAGAAGGGTACATTGATCATGATGCAGACCGCGTTTCGGAATGAGAAGAAGATCATGAGCAGGAAGAAGACAAGTAGACCGACCAGGATGGTCAGCAGGATCAGTCGGCGGAAACCGCGCTGCTGGTTTTCGAACTGACCTCCGAAGGTTACGTAATATCCGGCTGGAAGGCTGACGCCGCTGGCGATGGCCAGTTTGGCCTCTTCCACCCAGCTTCCCTGGTCGCGGCCGGATACGTTGCAGATGATGACGCGCCGCCGCTGAACATTTTCGCGCATGATAGTCAGCGGACCTTCGCTCAGCTCGAACTCCGCCAGATCTTTCAGGGGGATCCTTTGTCCGCTTGGACTGTCGATCAAGAGGTTTTCAATGGTGGCGACGTCTTTACGGTACGGCTCCTGAAAACGGATGAAGATGGCGAACTTTCGGTGCTCCTCCAGGATATCCGTGGCTTCGATCCCGTTGAGGGCGGTTTCGATGATATCGGATACCTCGGAGATGTTGATCCCGTAGCGCGAGAGTTTCATCCGGTCGAGCTTGATATTGACCTGCGGCGTGCCGGTGGTCTGCTCGATCCTGAGATCCGCGACGCCTTCGATGTTCTGGACCGCAGTGTGGATCTCTTCGATCTTGCCGTCGAGGACATCGAGCTCAGGGCCGAACAATTTGATGGCGATCTGACCTTCAAGTCCGGTCAGCATTTCAGCCATCTTGTTCTGGATCGGCTGCTCGAAGATGTAACGTACTCCGGGCAGTTCATCCATGCGGGCACGCATGGCCTCCAGCATCTCTTCCAGTCCACGCCTCCTCTGCTTCCGCGGCAAAAGCTCCATGATGTAGTGGCTGTGATTGACGCCGTGGGCGTGTTCCGACTGTTCGGCGCGTCCGGTCGTCCGGTTGATCGATACGACTTCCGGGAATTCCAGCATCATGGCGTCGACCTTCTGGCCGATCCTGTGGCTCTCCTCGAGGGAGGTTCCCGGAGAGAGGATCGTGCTCAGGATGAGAGATCCCTCGTCCATTTCCGGAAGGAATTCTCTTCCGATTTTGGGAATGAGGATCATCATCAGGCACAGGTAGACGATCCCCGTGATCATGAGATATTTCCAGCGGTTCTTAAGGCAAAAAACCAGGGCGGCCCGGTAGATTTTTTTCATGAACCGCATGAAGATGTTGTCTTCCTGGGAGATCGTCTTTTCCTTGAGCAGCATGGAGCACAACACCGGCTGGATGGTCAGCGAACAGATCAAACCCGCCAGCAGTGAAGCGGCGACCGCGAAGGCGGTGGGCGCGAACATCTTGCCTTCGATGCCGGTCAAGGCGAAAAGCGGAAGAAAGACAAGGATGATGATCAAGGCCGCTTCGAAGATAAGATGTCCGACCTCTTTGGCGGCTTCCAGGGTGCCGGCGTGAACTCCTTTTTCCTTCTTCTGAAGGATGCGGTAGATGTTTTCCACCATGATGACGGAGGAATTGGCCATCTTCCCAATGCCGATGGCAAGCCCCCCCAACGACATGACGGTTATGCCGATGCCGAAGATCTTCATCATGATGACGCTGAACAGAACGGATATGGGGATGGTCATGGAAGTGATCAGGGCCGAGCGAACGTTTCCCAGAAAGAGCAGGATGACCAGTATGACCAGGATCGCGCCTTGGATGATCGATCTTTCGACGTGTCCGATGGACTGCCAGATAAGAACGGATTGGTCGTAGTAGGGGGTGATTTTGATCTTTTCCGGCAGGGACTTGGCCATGTCGGCAAGTGCGCTCTTCACGTTGCGGATCGTGGTCAGAGTGTCGCCGCCGTACTGCTTCTCGATGATGACGTCCACCGCTTCCTTGCCGTTGCGGCTGGCGATGCCGCGCCGCAGCTGGTGACCGAGTTGGACTTCGGCGATGTCCTTGACATAAACCGGAACGTTGTTGCGGGCCGTGATCACGGTGTTGCGGATGTGGTCCAGATTCTGCATGCGGCCCAATCCGCGGATGATGAATTCCTGAGGGCCGTTGAAGAGGAGCCCTCCGGAGGGATTCTGATTGTTTTCTTCGATCGCGATTCTGACGTCGGCGATGGTGATGTCGTAATTCTTTAATTGGGTGGGATCGATCAAGACCTGGTACTGCTTGATGAATCCGCCCATGTTTATGACGAAGGATATACCCGGCACACCCAGGAGCCGATAGCGGATCACCCAATCGGCGACCGAACGCAGTTCCATGGGATCGACGTCTCCTTCGACCATGAATTGGTATACCTCGCCCATGCGGGAAGATACCGGTCCGAGGGTGGGACGGATGCTTCCCGCCGGAAGCTGGTTGATGACCAGCTCAAGCCGGCTGGTGACCAGCTGACGGGCGAGGTAGATGTCGGTTCCCCAATCGAATTCGGCGGTGACCACGGAGATTCCCATGCTGGACTCCGAGCGCACACGGGTGACGTGCGGGGCCCCGTTCAGTATGCTTTCCAGGGGGCGTGTGATGAGTTTTTCCACTTCTTCCGACGGCATACCGTGGTTTTCGGTGACGATATTGACCAGCGGTGCATTGAGATCCGGGTAAACGTCGACGGGTAAAGAAAAGAAAGCGATGATCCCCGCGATCACCACCAGGGCCGCCAGCAGAAGAACCAGCAGTCTGTTATTTAAAGACCATTCAATGAGTTTGTCTATCATAGAGACCTACCTCTTTGTGTGTGTATCTGATCCATCGTTCGGAAAGAATCAGTGGATGACGCCAAGGGAAATGTCCTTGTCCTTGAGCTCGGCCTGCAGTTGGATGTTTCCTCTGACAACGATTTCTTCCCCGGCCCGCAGGCCGGAAAGAACTTCCGTATTTCCATTCAAGGAGACGCCCGCCTGAATGATTTTGGAGCGGAAGGTGTCGCCTTCCCGGGTGAATATGATTTTTTCGCCCTTGATTTCCAGGATGGCTCCCGAAGGGATCATCAAGGCATCGCGTGTGCCCGTGGTGAAGATCTGGATGTTGGCGAACATTCCCGGCTTGAGTTTGTAGCGGTCGTTTTCCACTTCCGAGCGCACCGTGATGGTTCGGGTTTCTTCATTGAGAACATCACTGATGTAACAGATCTTGGCGTTGAACTTTTCCCCGGGATAAGCAGGGACTCTGAGGTCGACTTCCTGTCCTTCCTTGATCCGGGCGATGTCTTTTTCATAGATTTCCGCGTCCGAACACAGGATGGTCGGATCCATGACCGTCAGGATTTCGGTCTCCTGATCGATCATGGCCCCCATCACCGCGTTGTTGCGTATGATCTTTCCCTGGATTGGGGCGTATAGCGTGATCACGGGGTTGATTTGGTGGGTTTCCGCGATAATCCGTACGGCGTCCTCTGAAAAACCTAGTACGTGCAGCTTTTTTTCCGCCGCATTGAGATTGGCTTCAGCGACTTTGTAGTCGGTTTCGGCTTCCAGAAAATCCTTTTGGGCTCCGACCCCGCGATCAAAAAGCCGCTTCTGCCGTTCGTAATTGACTTTTGCCAGGTCGAAATCCGAATTGGATTTGTAAAACTCGGACTTGGCAATTCCGACCTCTTCACTTTGCAGCGTGACAAGCTTGTCTCCGGGTTTGACCCAATCGCCGATGCGGCCATGTATCTCTGAGATTCGGGCCGGAAAAGCATAACTGACAATGGCTTTGCGGTACGGATGTTCCAGCACTTTTCCCATCGCGTCAAGTTGATTCTTCAACTGCGTTTGTTTGACCGTAACGGTCTCGATTCCCAGGGTCTTGATCTGATCGGGAGTAAGCTGCAGGGTTTCACTGTCGACCGTCTGGGAAGGGGCCGTCTGGGCATTGGCGTTGCGAAGTTTCCTGCGAATTTTGCTGTGTTTTTCCCGCTCTTGAGGGATGCTGTTCGCATTGTGGGCGCCCTGAACGGATTCGAGGTCTTCTCGTTCGAATGATCTGGCGGATTCGGTGTGTCGCGTGCAGCTTATGCCGGCCATCAGAAAAATTCCGATAAGCAAAATAAAGAAAAAAGCTTTTTTATTGAGGATCATCATTGTTCGTCTCCTTCTAATTTATGACCGATGGATTTTTCCAGGGCGGCCAGAGCGACGTCGTAATTGAAGAGGGCGTCGGCGTAAGACTTGCGGGCTTCCATCATCGTGCGTCGTGCGTCGATGAGCTCGATCCCGCCGATTTCTCCTTCCTGATAGCTGAAGAGGAACATATTGTATACCTCTTCAGCCTGAGTCAAAATTTCTTCCTCGAAAAGCTGGATCTGGTTATGAGCGGAGAGCGCCGAGGTGAAGGCCTCTTCTACCTCCAGGGATACGCTGTTCTTGATATGCTCGGCTTCTTTCATAAGAGATTGGATGTTGGCTTGAGCTTCGGCTATTTCACCTCGAGCCGGCTGCCAGAAAAAAAGCGGGATCGGAACGGAAAGCGTGGCGTCCCAAAAAGATCCTTCTCCATCGATCCAGTGCTTCGACACGCTGAGATCAAGGTCCGGAAGATAATTCATCCAGGCTTGGGTTTTTTGCAGGGATTCCCGTTTGAGGGAAACCTCTGCTTTTTTGACTTCCGGGCGGAAAGACAGAGCCTTTTGCTTCAGTTTTTCCAGATCCAGAGGGATGGCGGCCCGTTTGAGGTCCCCGCTTATTTCGATGGGGGCGAATTTTCTGCGGGCGAGTAGAAAATTCAAACGGGCTTTGCCCAGATTGATTTCATTTTTAGCGGCTCGAACTTCGTTGGCGGCCGTGGCCGCTTCCACGCGGGCGCGCAGCACTTCGACGCGAGCCACGTCGCCGGCTTCGTGTTTGAGATTGGTTTTTTGGAGAAAATCCTGGGAAAGCTCAAGGTTTTGGCTGGCGTATATATGCTTTTCCTGTGCCAGCAGCAGGTTGTAAAAGGCTTCCTTGACCTGGAAGGCGACATCGAGAATAAGAAGATCGATCTCGGCCATGACTTCATCCGCTTCTCGGGATGCGATCTTTCCGCGCAAAAAGCGTTTTCCGGGAAATTCCAATGATTGGCTGAATCCGACATAGGTTTCAGCGGTATCTTGAAAGTTGAAAAATTTCGGCTGCAGGTCGGAATCGTATTCCAGGGAAGGCTGAGCGAACGCCAGGGCCTGCCGAATCCGGGCCCGGGCGGCCGCATGCTGCTGCAGCGAGGAAAGAATCAGCGGATTATTCTGGACGGCTGTTTCCAGGCATTTCTCCAGGGAGAATGTATTTTCATCCGATGTTTGACCGGCCAGGGGCATGGTTAGGCCGACAGCCAACAATATTATGAGCAGCGATTTGCTACTTTTCATCTGTCCTCCTCATAGGGTAAGAGTAAAGGAAAAAAACGAGGCATTAAGAAAAGGAGGTCAGGCTGTAGGAGGGGAACGCGACAGGGGGGAGACGGAAAGCGTTTCGTGGATTTGATAGGGTTCGCACCAATCCAGAGAGTCTAAAAGCACAAGCTGCGGAAGATGAAAAAAATCAATCTGGCTGGTGGTGAATGTCGAGTTCTGAAAATGACAGGCCGGACAGTAATCACTCGAGCCGAGGGTCCTCTCTGTATGGGTGAAATTGATGCCGAGGGTGACGGTGAGAAAGCCCATAAGAAAAAACACATGGGCGTAAATCTTACGTCTATTTCTCATATCTACCTTTACATATATATAATATATGTTTAATAGGACAATAATGTCAATGGGCTTTTTTGTCGACTCCGACAATAATGTTGAAATGCTTTCCAGGCATTAAAAGGGTTTTTTGACAAAATTGTATGAGTGGCTGCAGGAGTTGACACACAAGTGGAGCCGATCCCCGCCGCCGACCCGCCTGCCCTAAAATTAAAGAAATGCAAGCATCTAACGTCCCTGCAGATGCCTGGATCAGCCAAGAGTCAAGATTGCCGTGGCGGTAAGCAATGGACGGTGAGGCGTACCGAGGTGCTTCGATCCGGACATTGCGTAGCCGACGCCGTAAGATTGGCTCGCCCTGAGGGTAAAAAAAGGGCAGACATTTAAGGGTTATTGTTTGGGGGGGATTTGTCTGCCCTTTTTTTATGTATCGTTTCCCCTAAAGGAGGAGGCGGAAGCCCGCGTAAATAGAAAACCCCGGCGTCCCATAACCCTTAACCACTTCATACTCCGTATTCAGGATGTTTTCAAATTTCAGGGACAACCGAATTCCCGAGGAAAGATCGAGGCCTACGGCCGCATTGAGAAGAGTGTAAGGATCCAAGCGGATTCTCTGGCTGGTATAGCCGACATATTCCATGTCGTCCCGAGCACCGACGTGCAGAAGCGAAAGGGAGATCGTTCCCCGCCCAAGGAGCGGAAAAGACGTCTGTATGTTGAATTTATCGCGGGGCCTCCTCAAAAGAAGTTCATTCGTCTCCGTGTTTTTCGCATCGGTCAAGGTATAGGCGGCATGAAGACTGATATGATGAGCAGGCTGTGCGCTGAGAATGAATTCGTATCCGGAGGTAGAGGCTTCCGATATGTTGATATAGCCCCGGGTGAAATCGAAATCGATCAAGTTTTGAAAACGGTTGGAAAAATATGTCATTCCGACGATGATGCGATCATTCCAGAAAAATTGATCGATACCGGCATCCCAACCCGAGGATTCTTCCGGCTTCAGCTGTTTATTTCCGACGGGTCCCCATGATGTCTCCGGTGCATAAAGCTGGTAGAGCGAAGGCGCCTTTATACCGGTTCCGTAGGTGGCCTTGACCTTTGTTCCGGTTGTCTGTATGAAATAGCATGGAGCCGCCCGGAAGGTCATTGCAGCCCCGGTCCGGCTGTGGTGATCGTAACGCAGTCCCGCGGAGCCGAAAAAATTCTTATTCACGGTAATCCTGTCCATGAGATAAACACCGGTATTGGAAGCCGTGCGCCTGGGGAACTGGCTGTCGCTCTGTCCCCAGGGGCTTAATGAGTGATATTCGGATTCTCCGTATTCGCGATGGTGCTCGAATCCCGCGCTCAAGACGTTTGATTCATGCAGGAAAAGATTGTGCCGCCATCCCATTTCCCAGCGGCCGCTTTTGTAGATCGAGTTGTCCGAGGATCCCAGGTGGTCGATATCCTCGGGATTGTCATAGGAACGGTCGCTGTCTGTATAGTCGAAATGGAGAATCTGCTCCCAGCGGTTCTTCCAGAGAAGGGATCTTAATTGGGTGTGGACGAAAGAGCCTTTATAGTCCTGTGTGCTGTTGGGATCGTCTCCGTAATCTCCGCCCTGCGTGTCGATTTCCGCCCGCCCGTCAATGTGGCGGATGCTCATGTCTACATCAATCTTTCTGGAGATCCGGGCGCCGAAACGTCCGAAAAGCGTGAGGTTTGTATATCCATCGGGTTCCGTATTGCCTTTGTATCTGGAACCGGAAGCTGAAAATCCGCTGCTGCTCAAATATCCGGCTCCGGCGTTGTAGTGAATCTTTTCCGTGCTTCCGTCTACTTGAATGCCGCCGTTAAACGTCTCATAGGAACCTCCCCGGCCTGCAAAGTGAAATCGGGGTTTCCCCTCCCCCCGGCGGGTGATGATGTTGATCACTCCTCCGAGAGCATCCGAACCGAAGAGCGTGCTCTGCGGTCCGCGCAGGATCTCGATCTGCTCGATGTTTTGCACCATGAGATGGGTCAGATCGAAGGAACGTCCGGGAGTCATGGGATCGTTGGCCTTGATGCCGTCGATCATGACCAGCGTGTGCTCGGAATTGGCGCCGCGGATGAAAATGGAACTGGCTCCCCCTGTAGGACCGTTGAGAACGACATTGAGAGGGGTGATCTCATTGAGCGCCTCCAATACCGTTGCCTTCTGACTTCGTTCCAGTTGGGTGCGGGTGATGATGGTGACTGAGCTGGCGATATGCTTGACATCGACGGGAAGGCGCTCCGCGGTTACCGTGATTTCATGCTGAAGTTTTTGTTCCCGGGATTCTTCGGCTTCCTGAGCTGCGACGGGGAATGACAATCCGATGCATAAGAATAAAAAAGCTGCGGTTTCTCTGTACATACTCATACCTTTTCGACATAACCCCCGCTTGCTTTCTGTGTTTCACCCGCGAAATCATCAATCGCGGACAAAAAAAAACAACCCTTTCTTCCACCCGAAAAAGGGCTTTCCGGTTCAAGGGCGGTATCCTGACTCTCAGGTCATTCTCCTTCCAGGCCTTCCCATTTTCATCGAAAACAGTGGCGTTGACTGGAATTCGTACCCGATTACAGTAGCGGGGGCTGTGTCCGGTTCTCACGGACTTCCCGGCTCCTTGAACCCGGCAGTAAAAAATAATTCTCACACAGCGGGCCGGCTTTGTCAAGACGGCCCCAGCGGTTGGATTCGCCTGGGAATTTGTGTTATGAAGCGAAGCTCTTTATAATGAATCACGGACTTTGAGCAAAAGAAGAAAAGGCGACCTGGATTGAAGGTGAAAAATTCATATGGAGGAGACATCCTATGCAGGACACGAAAATGAATAATTTCCCTGGAAAGCGGACATGGCCGAAGATCGTGGCGGTGTCCACGCTGCTGCTTCTGGGGTGCGGGCGGTTTGGATTCGGACAGCGTCACTTCGACATGCAGGAAAAAGAGATGATTCAGAAGTATAAGGTGTCGAACGGGATTTACCTGAAAGGCAAGGAGCTGTTTATTAAGGAAAAATATGCCAAGGCCGAAAAGGAGCTGTTGAAAAGTCTGAAGGAGCTTCCCGAGCATGTGGAAGCGAATTACCTGATGTCCCGTATCTTGTTCATGAAAAAGGCGTATCCGCAGGCATTGGGATACATCCAGAATGCCAAAAAGCATAACAAATTCATGACCGACCTGCTGGTATACTCACAGGATCAGTATTTCGCTCTGCTTCGTGAGCAGCAGAAGCAGAATGATGAGACTCTTAGCGGACTCCGAGCCCAGCTTCAGACCGCTTCCCCCGGAGGACGGCAGAAGATCCAGTCTCAGATCCGCTCCGTGAAAAGCACACAGGATGAAATCCAGACGCGGCTGTCCCGGCCGATAGCCCATGCCGAAAAAATTCCGGCCGAGCATAGTAATTTTTGCGGCGTCATCCTGATTCAGCTGAAGCGCTACCAGGAAGCTCATGATGAGTTTACGCAGGCGATCGAATCGGACCCGGAGTATGTGACGGCCTACAACAACCTGATCAACCTGTATATCATGGCCAAGCAGTATCAGAAAGGGACTGAACTGATCCAACGGGCGCGTGAACGAGAGATTGCTATCGATCCGGCGCTGGAAGAGCGTATCCGGAAGGCGGAAGCGAAATAATCAGGTTTGAGGAAAAACGGGGAACGGACCAAGCGGTATCCGCGCTCAATCCTTTTCCTATCGGTTTTTTCTCTGTCCGCGAAGGAGCAGCTGGATAAAGAGAGGGCCGCCGATAAGAGCGGTGATGATCCCCACAGGGAGTTCGGTGGGCGAGATCAGGGTGCGGGCAGCGGTGTCGCAGAGGGTCAGAAGTACGCCTCCCAGAAAGAATGAACCCGGTAGAACGCGCCTTTGATCGAAGCCGACCAGACGGCGAACGGCGTGAGGAACGATCAATCCGACGAATCCGATGGGGCCCACCAGCGAAACAACTCCGGCGGTCGCCAGCCCCCCTCCCAGGAACACATGTTTTTGAACGCGGCGCACGGGGACGCCGTGGCCCTGAGCCATTTCATCGCCCAGTGCAAGATGATTCATGTCGTTGGCGTGGAAAAAAAGCAGGCTCAAGCCGGAAAGCAGCAGGGGAGAGAATCCGAGCAGTTCCCGGTAGCCGATGATATCCAATCCTCCCATCATCCAGCGCTGAAAAATGACCAGGGCATTGGGATGAGCCAGATAGGTCAGAAACAGGATGGAGCCGGAGCATATGATGCTGATCGTTATTCCCGCCAGCAGCAGAGTGGTGACGGAAAGCCCTTCCCGGCGGCGGGCCAGGGCATATATCAAACTCAAGCTGCCCGCGGCGCCCAGGACGGCCAGAGCTTGCACCGAACTGAACGGTCCCCATGAAATCCAAAGCGATGGAATGGAAATCGCAAGAAAAGCCCCCAGCGCCGATCCCCCGGAAATGCCCAGGGTGTAGGGCTCGACCAGAGGATTTCGAAAAACCACCTGAAAACACGCGCCTACCATAGCCAGGGAGCCGCCCGAGAGCAAAGCCAGCAGTACCCGCGGGATGCGCTGAAACCAGAAAATGCTGCCGTAAGGATTCCCGTCTCCCCGCAGGAATCCGATAACGGAAGTTGCGTTGACGGGTTCGGATCCGATCCAGGGAACAAGCGCGGCCGTGATCACAAACAAGACTCCGAACAGGATGACGCTTCTATGTCTCATTCGTTATTACTCCCCAGAATCCGGGGCAGTAGTGTGGGGCGGTCGATTTCCGGATGGCGATTCATCAAAACGACGCCGCCGAAAGCGGCGTGCAGGATTTCTTCCACGAGGACGTCACGGGGTTCTCCCCAAGCCAGGCACTTTCCGCCGTGGAGGAAAAGGAGCTTATCGCTGTAGAGGGAAGCCAGGTTGATATCATGGGTTACGACGGCCACAGCGGAACCGGTATGCGCCAGTTTTTTCAGAAGGCTGAAGATCTGGACCTGATGGTGAAGGTCCAGGGCGCCGGTCGGCTCGTCCAGAAGGAGCGCCCGGGGGGCTTGGGCCAGTACCGATGCCAGGAAAGCCCGTTTTTTTTCTCCTCCGGAAAGCTGGGAAAGTCTGCGGGTTTTGAGGTCTTCCATCCCGGAGAGACGAAGGCTCCGTTGGACGGCGGCAAGATCAGAGAGGCTCATGGTTCCCAAAAGATTCAAATAGGGATAGCGCCCCATGCCCGCCAGGGCTTCCACGGTCAAGTCATATTCCCAACTCAAATCCTGAGGCAGATAACCCAGAATACGGGCCGCGTTTTTTCGGGGGATCCGCGAAAGGTCATGCCCTTCCAGTCTGACGAGGCCCCGCTTCGGAGTGAGGAGTCCCGCGGCGATGCGGAGCAGGGTGCTTTTTCCCGCCCCGTTGGGTCCGATGATTCCCAGCAGTTCACCGCTGTTGAGAACGAGGCGGTCCAGTGAAAGCTGCCAGTCCGCATTTGAAAAGCGGTGACGGATCGCTTGGAGCTCAAGGATCATGGGTCCTCCGGGAAACGCTCTCCATGAAAAACGTGAGCGAATTTCCGAGCGGCCAGGGGGAGGCGCAGCCCGGGAATCAGGAGATAATCATCGGATATGAAGTGGATGTCGATGGGTTTTCTTCGGTGAAGGGAAACGAAACGGTCCCAGTCCTGATGGAGGAGCTTGCGGCTTCCCGGCGAGATGCCTTCCGGGCAGATTTCAAGGATAATATCGGGATTATGCAGAATCAGCGCTTCTTTTGAAATTTTCGGATACAGGCTCCGGATGTCGCCGAAAATGTTTATTCCTCCTGCGATGCCGATCAATTCATTGAGAAAAGTGCCTGAACCAGAGGTCATCAGCCCCGTCAAGTCTCCCGGTGTATGACCGAGGGAGAGAAAGACCTTGGGCCGGGGAAGATCATGCGTCTTTTCCTGGATTCGTCGCAGGTCGTTTTCCAATTCGAGGACCAACGAACGGGCTTCGGCCCCGCGGTCCAAGCGATCGCCCAGTATCCGAACGGCCTGCTTCAGATCGCTCAGGCTGTCGATTTTAACGGAGAGCCGTTTGATCCCCAGCTCCCTCTCCAAAGCATGCAAAGAATCATGGTCTCCCTGCGTGATCACCAGATCGGGTTTGAGGGAGATGATTCGTTCCAGGTTGGGATTGATGAATCCGCCAATCCTGGGCTTCGATGTCGCGGGGGGGGGATGGACGCTGAAATCGCTGACGCCCACCACCCGGTCCCCGCATCCCAAAGCATATACGATCTCCGTTATACTGGGTGCTGCGCAGATGATGCGGCCGGGAGAATTTCCTTGGTTGAAGTTGCCGGAAACCGGCCCGATTTCCTGCGGAGGGCCTGATGAACGACACCCGGATCCGGAGGCGAGAAGCAGCATCGCCATGATGAGAGGGAAGGGACATACAGCGTTTTTCATGATTTCACCCGAATCGTTTTCCTTCCGGAGGAGAGAAAACATTTTCCGACATCGTATTTCACGCTCTTCACCGCGTCGAGCGAAAAATCATTTTCCAGGCCGGTCTTCTGGCTTCCGGGTCATCCTACTCGCTGCGCCTTCCCATTCCGTGATACGAAACAGTGGCCTCATGCAGCTTTCGTCTTACCCGACGCAGCGCGTCGGGATCTGCTCTTGAGCAGCCGGTCACAGAGGCGGGTCCGCTGCTGATTTGCACAGCATTCCCTCTTTTCGGGAGGGGGGCGCCTGAAAAACACCTAATTTCCTTGCCGATGTCGAGACAAATCGATTATCCCGCCTGGTTTAAGGATTGTCAAGTTTCGCCGAGGAGTTTGTGCCGGAAAGAACATCGGATTTGACTTTTGAATCGTCACATATTATGTTCGGAAAAAGGATTAAAAAGTATGTCGAACATCAAACGATTCGGGGTTTCTCTCGAAGATGACCTGCTCAAGCAATTTGATTCTTTGATCCGGACATTGGGATATGGGAATCGCTCCGAGGCCATCAGGGATCTGATCAGGAACCGCCTGGTTGAAGAAGAATGGAAAGATGAAGAGGCGCAGACGGTTGGGGTTTTAAGCCTCGTATACAGCCATGAACGTCCGGACTTAACGGAAACCTTGAACAATATCCAGCATCAGCATTTGAATGAAATCGTATCATCCACCCATATCCATTTGGACCATCACAACTGCCTGGAAGTGATCATCCTGAAAGGCTCATGCCGAATCATCAGGGAGATATCGGATCAAATCCTGAGCACGCGCAGCGTCAAACACGGCCAATTGATGCAGACGACGACCGGAAACCACTTGGACTGAATGCTGTATGCGCTGCGAATATCGGGGGGACTGAGGCGGTTGGGTTTACGTCGGAAAAAATGGCGGCCGCCGGCTTCGTGGAAACCGGCGGCCCGTGTCGCGATGGATAGAAGATCAGGGACTATCTTGTATCCACGAATATTGGAGGGTTAAAAAGGAGGACTTAATTCCTTTCTGGATTCGCATAGTGTATGTTTTCCTCTCCTCATCTAATAATACGCGTAAACCTGCATTTTGGTTGCTTGGATGTGCAAAAAAACCCCGAAATTGATGAAAATCGGCATAAATTGACGGATTGGCGCCGACCGGAGGTTCTGAATGAGGTGAGCGACTCATTATGGAAGCAGGCAAAGGATGGCATGTATTAGCGTAACCGAAAGATATAAATAGAGTTGTGCCGCTTATGGGTTTCAGGGGGATTTAAATCTTAACGTTAATGTAATTATACCACGGAGCAGAACATTTTTTCAAGCATTTTCTGCAATATTTTTAATATTGCATGTTTTCAGGCTTATATTCCCCGTAACGGCCTGAAAAACGGCCATATCCCGTCAAAATTTTCATTTTATGGTGAAAGGCGGTTTGGATCGGGCCTCAAAATGCTTTGTCCGGCTCGATTCATATTGTATTTCCGCCCCGATGGAATTCCATGTCGGGGTCTTTTTTGACTGTCCGGGTACCATCGCGTAGAATATTTAAACCCGGAGGGGAAAGAATAACGATTACGGATTGAGGAAAGGGCGGGCGGAAAATTTGCGAAAATAAGAAAGGCGGTGAGAATGAAATTCAGTGTCGATGCGGCGATTTTTAAACGGTATCCCGGCCTGAACCTGGGATTGGTCCTGGCTCGCAGTCTGAATAACCGAGGTGACGGGAAGGCGATCGATCCTTTGATCCGGGAAACGGAGGAACGTATTCGAAACGGCTTCCGTACGGAAACTCTGTCGATGCTTCCCAAAGTGCGGTCATGGCGGCAGGCGTATTCTTCATTTGGTGCTAAACCCAAGAAGTATAAAAGCTCGGTTGAGAGTCTATACCGTTCGGTATTGAAAGGTGCCGGTCTGCGCCGGATCAATCCGATCGTGGATGTCTACAATACCATTTCGCTGAAGCATATGCTGCCGGTCGGGGGAGATGATCTTGCAGGGGTCAGGGGAAATATCCAACTGAGGTTTGCGAGGGAGGATGAACGCTTCCTTCCCCTTGGCGGGGGGGACGCCGAGACCGTCAAGCCGGGAGAAGTGGTATATGCCGATGACCGCCAGATCCTTTGCCGCAGATGGAACTGGCGGGAATGTGAAGCCACCAAGATGTCGCCGCAAACGGCTGACTGCCTGCTGCTGGTCGAAGGTTTGCCGCCTGTAACGGCGAATGAGATCGATGAAGCATCCGGAGATCTGAGTGAATGGATCGAAAATCTCTGCGGAGGGACCATGAAGACTCATCGACTTGATGAGTCCATCCCGGAGCTGGAGTTCGACTATTTTTAAGGAGCGGAATCAAGTTTGTTAGGTGTGCTCTCCTTTTTTTTCCTGCCTTCAATCCAGCCGAACCGGGGTTTTTCCTTGCGGTCTCGAGAGGTGTAGGGCTTGATATCCAGAATCGGAGTGCCTTCAATCATATCGACTTCCGCGACCAAAAGGCGGTTATCCTTATGCTCGATGAGCCGAACGATGGTCATTCCGATGGGGTTGGGCCGGGAAGGGCTCCGGGTGGAAAAAACGCCGCGCCGTTTGCCGTCTCCGGGAGGATGAGCCCAGAGGCTTCCGGTATCGGAGCGGTGAAAGGCGAAAAGGACGATCAGATGGGAAAAGCCATCGATGTCCTGAAGGCCCGGGGCGTATTCGGGAAAGATTTCCAATTCTCCCCTGACATGAAGAAAACCTTCCGGATCCAGGTGTCGCGCGGCGGTGACGTCTTCTTTATTGGCGAATGGGGAATGCATCAATCCGATCGGTTTGAGAGTGATCTCCATGGGTTTAAAACCTTTCTTTTTTTTGATCATGGATATTCCAGGCGTTTTAAGAAATCAACGGGGGGGGACGAACGCGTTCCCCCCTCCCGCTGAAAACCCAGATTATTCGTTTACGTAACTGAGCCAGTTTTTGTGGTCGGCAGAGCGTCCGCCGACGATGTCGCGAAAAACTTTTTCGATCCGCCGCGTCATCTCTCCCGGTTGTCCGTTGCCGATCACGGTTTCCTTTCCCGTCGTATCCGGGGTGGAGTCATCGGTGACTCTGGTGATGGCGGTGATTTCCACCGCGGTACCCGAGAAGAACGCTTCGTCCGCGTCCAGAAGCTCTTGTTTGGTTATGGGGCCTACTTCCGTGGGGATATTCATCTCTCCGGCGATCTGCAGCAGGCTGGTGCGTGTGATCCCTTCCAGGATGGATTCGTTCCGGTCGTTGGTCTTTAAGACTCCGTCTCTTACGATAAATATATTTTCACCGGGGCCTTCGGCGACGTTCCCCTCCATGTTGAGGTAGATGGCTTCGTCGAATCCTTTATTTCGTGCTTCCAGGCCGCCGATGGTGGACAGGACATAGAGGCCTCCCAATTTGCCTCTCATGTCGAATTGGCTGTGATGGATCCTTCGCCAGGGGAGAAGGTAGGTATGAACACCTTTTTCAGCTTTATCTCCCAGGTAGGCTCCCCATTCCCAAGCTCCGATCACCAGCTCCACCGGGCAGGCTTTGGGGACGAGTCCCAGGTTTCCGTAGGCATAAAAAGCCAGAGGGCGAATGTAGGCGGAATTCAGTTCGTTTTCGCGCATGACTCCTTTTACGGCGGCGATTATCTCTTCCTTGTCGTAAGGGAGTTTCATGGAGAGAATCGAGGCGGAGGTAAAGAAGCGGTCGATGTGTTCTTCCAGACGAAAGACGGAGGGGCCCTTGGATGTATTATAAGCCCGGATTCCCTCGAAGATCGAGGTCCCATAGTGCAGTGCGTGGCTCATGATATGCACATTGGACTCGTTCCATTCGTGGTAATCTCCCATATACCAGAATTTTTTCGCTTTGGGAAAATTTGTGTTGGTTATCATCGTATCTCCTTATAAGAGCGTTTGTTAATAAATAGGTTTTTATTCCTCTGCGGTGTCGTCACCGCTCATGTCATTCTTCAGTTCCGATTCCTCCTGGATCCGGAACTCCCATGCACAGTAAAATTCAGGAGGATGGGGATCGGGAGGGCACGCAAGGCAGCGGGTTCGAAGGCGGGGATCGATGGTCCGGGCGAAGTTTCGGTACTCCACGACTCCGACGCTTTTACAGGGGAAATCAGGCAATCCCTTCCGCCTCCTGGCCTCCTGAACCCGGCATCGGTTCATGCGGAATATGCATCGCGTGTCGCTTGCGTCAATGATTTCCTGCACGTTGATATATGCGTAGAGTCGATGTCCCAAGGCCTGAATGAGACTGGGAATCCCGCCGCCCACGGCGAGTTCGTGTCGTTTCATGATCCTTTTAGCTTCGATAACGGTGAATCGCTCCCAAGCCTCTCGGTCCAGATCAATGGCGGTTTCCATGCCGAACCGGCGTTCAACGGCTTGAAACCATAATCCGTCATGGGCCAGCCAATTCTTAGCGGCATCCGCCAGCAGTTCCCTCGATTCACGCGGTAAATCAGAATGTTTTTTCATGTCCCCCTCATACGATCCTTCTCAAAAATATTTTTCCTGAAAGGCTCGATCGGAGGATGCTTCTCTCCCCGAGCCGAAGTTATTTTTCCACTCCTCTCTTGCTCTCCGCGTCTCACGGGTTATTCCTCTGGAAGGCATAATGATCATCGCTATCGAGATGCTCATCCGTTTCGGACGACGATTTCTTAGCCTTATTTCCGTCAGGGCTGTTGGGGTCTCCTTGCTCTCTTCCTCGGGAAAGAATAAAATCTCGGGTTTGATATCCCGGCGAATTTCCGGAGCGGGAGAGATGTTCTTGAACGCCGACGGAAGGGGAAGCATCATGGGGTGAAATTCCTTCCTTCGCCGGCGGAAATCGGGATTTCCTTTTGAAAAGATCGTTTCCGGCTTTCGGTCGTCACACCCGGTCCTTATAGATTTCAATGAATCGTTTCAAAGAGCGATCATATGTCGCTTCGACATCGTCCGGGAAGAGGCAGGCAGGAAGCTCTCCCATGTTCCAGTGGTATGGGAGACATTCGCAGCAGAGGCCTTTTCGCTGACAAGGTTCCCAGGTACAATTGCATCGCGACAGGTTTTTTTCCTGGCGGCATTCTTTCATATTCGACTCCATCGACAGGCGGAAGATCCTTCAGGTCTTCCGGTATTGTTTCTTCCAAGGGGTTTTTTTCTGATGGATGTAATCGGCCAAAGCCCGGCGCATGGTTTCCGCCGCCAATTGGGCGCAGTGCTCGTCTTTCTCCGGGAGTCCCCCAAGAACCTTGAGGATTTCATCGGCGCTTACATGGGCCAGAGCCTGGATCACAGTTTTCCCTTGAGCCAGTTCCGTGGCGACGCTGCCGCAGGCGAACGTGGTCCCGCAGCCGTCGGTTTGAAAACCGCAGTCCGTGATTTTATCTTGCTGAACCTTAAGAGCCATTTCCATGGTGTCTCCGCAGCTGCCTCGAAGCGTGGCCTGTCCGTCAGGAATTTCGATTTTTTTGAAATTTTGGGGATTTTGCCATCGGGTGATGACGGCTTCGGAATAAACTTGTCGCGCTTGTTCGAGGATCTGAGCCTGCATCTCGCGCGTAAACTTTTCGATATCATCCTCGTGAGACATATGCCTTCCTTTTTAATGAAATGGATGCCGTGCCGTAGTCGATCTCCTTCCCTACAATGTGCCGGCTGTCCGGTATCTTGGGAAACATATAAGTATAACAAAAATTCTATTCGATTCATAAATGAATATTTGCGGTGGAAGCCGCGGAAGGATTCCCCCCCAGCACGTCCCCGGTGCCAACCCGCCCACCCTGATATTAAGGTAAACACCATACTTAGGGCTTTGCTATGACCTGAATGATCCACGCGTCGAGATTGCCGTGGCGGCAAGCTTGCAGGCAGTGAGGCATGCCCACCCAGCCCGACCCCGGTATTAAGGAAAAGGTAATGTCTTGAGCTTTGCAACTGCCTGGATGATCCACGGATCGAGATTGCCGTGGCGTCAAGGCGTTATGTGGAGAGACGTACTCAGGTACGTCGAACCAGATGCGTCGCAGACGACATGGTGAGATCGGTCCACCCGCAGGGTGGAGAAAACTGATATCAAATATAAAGAATAAAGTGGAAAATCACCGAAATGTCGAGCTTATACCTATCATTCTTTTAGCTATAGACTGGTTTTATCCTTTTTGTATCAGTTTTCTTCATGGATCATTCAGGCTATATGAAGATTTCTTTCTGTACGGGATTAGGTCCCATCTCCGTAACCTGATCCGAAAACTCACGGGTCACCCGTGCATATTTCGCGCCTTCCGAGGCGGACACCCACCATAAAATGATCCTGTCGGACTCCATTCCAAGTTCCTTGAAAATGGTTTTCAGCAGGATATAGCGACGGCGGGCATAAAAATTACCTTTTTGATAATGGCAGTCGCCGGGGTGGCAGCCCATCATCATGACGCCGTCGGCTCCTTTAAAAAAGGTTTTGGTGACAAAGAGCGGATCGATCCTTCCGGAGCACATAACCCGGATGACCCGGATGGAGGGGGGTATCTGCTGACGGCTGACACCCGCCAGATCGGCGCCGGTATAGGAACACCAGTTGCACAGAAAACCAACGATCTTGGGATTGAATTCTTCATTCATTATTTGACCCTCCATCTCCGTCACTCGCCGATGTCCGAATATTCGTCGGCTTTATAGGTCCCCAGGGGAAGCTCCTCTTCGGCGTCTCTTCCCGCCACATACTCGAATTCCTCAGCCAGGGCGTCTCCGACCTTGGAAAAAATCGTCGCGACCGGAATGTTAACCGGACAGACATCGGAACACATACCGCAGTTGACGCAGGACACAGCCATATGGACCATCCGGCCCGTATGGAAAAACAGCGTGCCCGGCGGAATACGCATGCCTCCTTTTTGATCCAGTTCGATGGAATAGCTGGTAGGCTGGTATTCGTGGGTTTTGGAATCGAAATCGCAAAGCGTGCAGTAGCATATCGGGCAGATCGTGCTGCAGCCGTGGCAGCTCAAGCAGGGTGCGAAGGTTTGCACCAAGCCGGAAAGGCCGTAGTCTTGAGCGGTGAACGGTTCGAACAGCTTCCGGCGCTCGGCCATCCGCTCTTTCCTTACGGCCTGGATCTCCGGAGTCTCCAGCTCACCCGAAGTTATGCTTCCGGGAGCCCCTTCCGCCATCTCCTCGGCTTTGGTTGTGTTAAGAAAGAGATTGCACTCCTTGTTCAGCTCCTTTTGCCCCAAGACGCCGACCGTGATATCCGCCTGAAACGGCAGGAAATGCTCGCAGGCGGCACAGGTGGGACGAAGGAAAGCGGGAATCTCGGCGTTTTGCGCTGATTCCCAGTAATCGGGAAGCTCCTGGCTCAACGTTCCATTGGAAAGACTGCTGAGCGGAAACACACCCGCGCAGCTGACGCTTATCAACAATAGATTGTCGCGGTGACCCTGTTCCCGTTTGATGAGCTCCGTAAAGGCGCGCATTTCGCAGGGCCGGACGATCGCGGCCAGCGGAGCTTCCGAGGCGCTTCCCAGGGTGTGGCTCGAAAGCGCCTTGCCGGCATTCATGGGCATCAGGGGGTATAGAGGGACCGCCTGCTGCATATGTTCGGGATCGGTGATGAGCGTGTAGGCCGCCGCGCCTTCGTCGTTGGTTTTACGAAGAGTGAAAACACCCGCGACTTTTTTCTCGCGCAGTAGGGATTCTAAAAAGAGCCGCAGTCCTTCTTCCACTCCTTTTTTGATATTGAGAACACTAGGCATTTTTGTTCACCTCGCTCGGGGCTTGTCCTTCTCCGCATTCGCATGGGATTTCCACCTCGCAGAATTCATCCTCCCGGAACGCCTGCAGCGGCAGGGGTTGAAGGCGGTTGATCCCGGGAACGTATTCGAATGAAGACTGGGTTTGGTCTCCCACCAGGCTGAATATCTGACCTACCGGAATAGAAGCCGGACAGGCGTCCTCACAGGCTCCGCAGGATACGCAGGACAGCACCATGTGGGACATGCGTCCCAGATGAAACAGCAGAGTATCCAGGGGGAAGCGCAGTCCGCCCCTTTTTTTGGCGCGTTCCAGGTAATTTTCAGAAGGCAACCGTATGGCCTCGCTGTCGTAGTAGCACTGCTGGCAGTAACAGATGGGGCAGGCCCGCATGCAGTTGTGACAGTTTATGCAGGCGTCGAACATTTCGGAAAATGGATCCGGGCCGCTTATCCGGGAAAGGAAATCCTTGTTGAACGCCTGTCGGTTTTTCCGTCGGGCATCCGTCATCGTCTGAACGGCGGTTTCCCAGGAATTCTCGGGGGATTCTGCTTTTAATCCCAATCCTTCCACCAGGGTTCGGCCTTTTTCAGTCAGGGGAAAGAGAAGGAGCCGCTTTCCTTTTTGGCCCAGGAAGCCGATATGGACATCCGCGGCGTGCCCTCCTTCTTCCATGCCCCCTTCCGCAGGAGCGGGGATGCTGAATTTGTCGCAGATCCGGCATACGGGCCGGAGAGCGTCCTCGTCGCCGTTTTCTTCCATAAGGTCTTGAAATTTCCGGGCTTGATTTTCCGGATCGGATAGATAATCCGAAAGGGGAACAGCCCCCGGACAGTCGATGCTGATCAGAGTGATGTTTTCCAGATTGATCTGTTTCAACTTGAAAAGCTCGACCGCCGCTCTGGTTTCGCAGGGACGAAGCAGAACCGCGGTTCTTTCGATAAGCTCACCGTGTTTCGTCAGTTCGGAAAGGGCTTTTCCACCCTGGATGGTCATGACGGGGGGGAGCGGGGATGCATGCTCCAAAAGCTTGGTGTCATCCAGGAGTGTCCAGGCAAAAGCTTCGGTTTTGGGTACTTTTAACGGCATCATCACGGCTTCAAAAACCTGATCATCCAGAGCTTTCGTCAAAACCGCGCGGATCGCTTTCGCAAAGCCGTCTCCGGCGGGATAGGAAGCGCTCATGAATGAATTCTTGGGGCTGATATCTTGTGTCGCGGGTTTTCCTTTTTCCTTCATGGCAGTTTTGTCCTTTTCGGATCAACTCAATATTTCTAATACTTCCCGGTAAATCTGAGGATACGTGAAATGCTTGGCGCGGATGGCCCCGGAGGGGCAGCTTCCCACGCAGCTTCCGCACCCCCTGCAGATGGCTTCATTGACCACGGAGATGCCCCGGCTTTCATCAAAGCTGATGGCGGCGTAGAAGCATACGGTCAGGCAGGTCTGACATCCGGTGCAGAAGTCGGCTCTGACCTCCGAGACCTTGACCTCCGGTTCCAACTTTCTGCCGGGGATGAGGCTGCCGAGGATCTTTCCCGCGGCGGCCTGGGATTGGGTGATGGTCTCCGGGATATTGCGGGGGCCCATCGCGCAGCCGGTGACGAACACTCCTTCTATCGGGGTAGCCACCGGGTCGAGCATCATGTGGATTTCTTTAAAGAATCCCGTGTCATCCAGGGGAAGATTGAACATATCCGCCAAGCGGGCGGTGTCTTCTCCGGGAACCATCGCCGGTGCCAGCACGACCAGGTCGAATTTTTCACTTGCGCTTTTGCCGCCCCCTGTGCTGTATTCCACGGTGACCTGGCCTTCGGCGCTTTGGATCGAAGGCGCATCCGAGCGCAGAAAACGGATGCCCTGCTTAACGGCTTCGTCATAATAAGCCTGATCTGATTTATCAGGCAGGCAGAGGTCGGTGTAAAAGGACGTGACCTTCGTCGATGCGTCCATGGATTTGAGATGATGTGCGTACTTGATCATATACAGGCAGCAAACTTTCGAACAATAACCCAATTCCGCACGACCCACACAGTGGATAAGCGCTACGGAGCGGGGCGGTTTCCCATCCTTGCCTACAACGGCATTTTGCGCCAGCATCGATTCGAATTCCAAAGCCGAGACGATATTCGGGTTCTTCTCTCCGTTGTTTGTGTCCAGGTGTTCGCTCGACAGCAGTCCGAATCCGGTGGCGATGACCACGGCGCCGACTTGAAGATTGCGGATTTCAGATGAATCCCCTTGCGGCTCGATTTCGATTTCAAAATTGCCTAAGAAACCACGGGCGCTGGTGACGTCATGTCCCGTGATCACTTCGATATCGTCCTGAGCGCGGACCCTGTCGATCTTTTCGCCGAAAAGATCGACGGCGGTTCCCTGATGAGGGATCAGGGCGCCCAGCTTGGAGACCGTGCCCCCCAACTCTTCCGCCTTTTCCACCAGATATATCCGGCGGCCCGTTCCGGCCAGGGACAGACAGGCTTCCACGCCGGCCACGCCTCCTCCGATCACCAGAACATCGGGATTCATTTCCAACTCTTTTTTTGTGAGGGAGAGATGATGTTTGACTCGGCTTATCCCGGCCCGTATGGATTTGATCGCCATGCGAGTGGCTTCCTGTTTGTCGGAATAGATCCAGGCACATTGTTCGCGGATGTTGACGAGTTGGGTCAAGTAGGGGTTGAGTCCGGCCTTGACGGCCACCGTCATGAAAGTCTGTTCGTGATCGCGGGGCGAACAGGCCGCAATCACGGCATGGGTGAGCTCCTCTTTTTTGATATCTTCCTCCAGGAAATTTTTTCCGTCGGGAGAGCAGAGCAGCCCGAATTTTTTAGCTGTCTTGACGCCGTCGATCACCGAAACTTCTGCCAGGACCTTATCGATATCGATGCGGTCGGGAATGTTCGGCCCGCATTCGCAGACATAAACTCCGATTTTTTCATTCATGGTGATTATCCTTGATCGTTTTGAACCGCGGATCGGCTCTCATCGAGTAGGGCTAGAATCCTTCCCGCCGCGGCTTGTGCCTGAGCAATGGATTCTGGAATGTCCTTGGGGCCTTCCGCGCAGCCGGTGACAAAGATCCCTTCTTTTTCCGTCTCGACGGGGGAAAGATTTTCCGCTCGGGAAGCCAGAAATCCCAGCTTGTCCCGGTGGATGCCCAGGATTTCGGCCAAAGTTGCTGTGTCTTTCCGGGGAATCATGGCAGGTGACAGGATGACCATATCCGCTTCAAACGTTTCTTTCCCGCCGTCGTCGCGAGTACAGTGGATTGCGGATTTTCCATTTTTCCCTTCGATGGAGATATCGGCGAAACGAATGAACCGGATTCCGGAGTCGATGGCTCCCTGGATAAATTTTTGGTTGGCTTTACCCGGGACGCACAAATCGGTATGAAAAGAACGGACATCGGCGTCGTGGAACTTGTGTTTGAGAAAATATCCGAATTTGGTAGAGTACATGCAGCAAACGGCTGAGCAGTAGCCGCATTCGTTTCTTCCGGCGCAGTGGACGATCCCGATCGAATTGGGGGTTCCGCCGTCTTTCATTTTGATCTCTCCCTGGGTTGGACCGTTGGCGGCGAAAAGTCTTTCGAATTCCATGGCGGAGAGTACGTTCGGGATTTTTCCGTAGCCGTATTGAGGGAGCTGATTCAGGTCATACATGTCGAAACCTGTCGCGACTAAAATGGCGCCCACTTTTAATTCCAGGGTCTGATCCTGTTCGGTATAATCGATGGCATCGAACATGCACGCATCCTGACAGGCTTGACAATCTTTTTTCTTTCCGTTGAATCGGAGGCAGTGTTCGGGATCGATAAAAGGAACGTTGGGTAGAGCCCCGGGGCAGGCGACGCCTACGGCCTTTATCTCTCCCAGGGATTCTTCAAACAGGTTGGGCAGGCTTACCGGGCAGGGTTCGTAACAGGCGCCGCATCCGATGCAGTTCACGAGATTGACGTATCGAGCCCTTTTCTTAACCGTGACGGTGAAATCGCCGGCCGATCCCTTCACCTCCTTGATTTCGCTCAGCAGGTGCAGCCGGATCGTGTCCTTTTGAAGAATCTCCTGCTGCCGGGGCGCCACCATACAGGTCGCGCATTCCATATTGGGGTAGACTTCTTCGAATTTGATCGTTTGCCCACCGATGAGTGAGTCTTTTTCGATAAGATGAACCTCTCTCCCCGCTTCCGCAAGCAGCAGGCTGGCTTCCATCCCGGCAACGCCCGATCCAATGACCAATACATTCGGATTTTTCATGTGATCCTCGTTTCGTTCAAAGCTTAATGTGGGTGCGGAAGGGGCTGGGGCCCATGTGTTGGATGGTTTCAGCGAACGTATTTACGACTTCCGCATAACGTTTTCCCTCGGAGGCGGATATCCAGGAAAGCTGAAGCCGTTCCGGCTCCAGTTTCAGCGTCTCCATGATTTTCTTGAGCAGGGCGAAGCGCCGCCTTGCGTAATAGTTGCCTTTTTCATAATGACAGTCCCCCGGATGGCAGCCGGCGACCAAGACGCCGTCCGCTCCCCAGAGATAGGTCGTCAATATGAGGTTGGCGTTGATCCGGCTGGAGCACATGACTCGGATGACTGAAAGATAGGGTTTGATTTCCGAGCGGCCGGCGCCGGCGAGATCGGCACCGGCGTAGGAACACCAGTTGCACAGGAAACCCACAATGCTAGGCCTATACCCATTGTCCATAATAACCCCCTTCTAGAATGGGTCTAAAAATAATGTGGAAAGTCGGCTGGGCGTATGGCCCGGCGAATCGGAGTACGCCCAGCGGCAAAATCAGAATTGAATCTGTGCTTTGTGTTTGCCTCCGCCTTCATCCATACAGAAAAGCAAAGTTTTCCCGGTTTTTGACGCCCAGGCTTTAATATCGTTAGGGAATGATTCACAGTCCGCTGAGACTTCCAGAATATCCCCCGCGCTCATCTGCGGCGCCATCGCCGCCACCTTCAAGATGGGCTGAGGGCACTTCAAACCCAGTGCATCCAATGTTTTTGTCGCCATTTACTTCCTCCTAAATTATGATGGATCTCCAATAACCGTCGCTGCGGTTAAAAAGAGAAGGTGATGGTTGCGTCTTGGATTTCATGAATGAAGGTCGTGGCGCCGATGATCTCCACGCCTTCACGAAAATCTTCTTTCTTTAAATCCTTGGCTTCCAGGGCCAACTCGCAAACGTAGAGTTTGGCTCCCAGGGCAAGAGAGCCTTCGACCAATTCCAATAAGGGGGGAAGACCTTTCCCCTGCATTTTTTCTACCACTCCCTTAACCATGGCGGGTGCACCGCCGGGGCAGAAAAAGATGACAACTTCGTCGCCGGACGCGATGGCGGATGATCCAAGAATAAAGGGCGGATAGACATTTGCGCCCTCGCTTCCGTTGACTGTGATAGCGACTTTCGCCATTCAATGCCTCCTTCCTCGGTCAACCCGGAGAGCCCTGCAATCCGTCAGGATTGATGAGTGATCGTTTCCCGAATGATGTCCAGGAGTCCTCGGATCGTTTGAGGGTTTTTTAGATAATAACAGCGTAGATTTCCCTGTTGGCGGTAATCTACGATTCCCGAGTATTTAAGGACGTTGAGATGTTGGGAAATGTTGGGTTGACTGACCCTCAGGAGGTCTTTGATGTCGAGGACACACTTCTCACCCTCAAGGAGTGTTTCCGCGATCATAAGGCGTGAAGGGTGGGCTAAAGCTTTGAACGTTTGGGCTTCGGTTTTGTAATCTTTTTTGAGCGTCATATGCTGGTCTTACATAATCCCTATATCAAGCAATCCCTATAACCAATTACTTATATTATAAATAAAATATTTTTGCAACGGGTTTAGGAAAATTAATATTTATTGTTTTTCCGCGAGAGTTTCCACCGTATCGCGGAGCTGGACGATCGTGAAACCGAAATAGCGCCGGAGTCTCCCCAGGGGCTCTCGTCTCGGGGTGTCGGCGGGCAAATTCATTCGGGAAAGGATAGCGGAGACCGGAACTCCGGTTTGATTTTCGAGGTCAAGCAAAGTCATCTGACCCGTGATCACAAGTCCGGACTTTTCTTGAGACAGTCGGCCGTGTATCAGGCGGGGGGCTTTCGTCTCGGCGGGAGTCGTCTCGGCAGTCGGATTACGCCGTGCGGGATCTTCGGGAATTTCTTGCGTGGGAATCCGGTCCGAGCTCGCCGGGATCTTCGGATCGGCGCCGTTAAGGCGGACGGGGATATCTCCACGGAATCTGGTCCCGTAATTCTTGTAGGAGACAGACTGCTTGGGAAGCAGCGCCCACATCAGGCCCATCAGGATGAATGCGGACGTAAGGGTGAGAAGCAGGGCCGCCTTCCATCCTCGTTTGAACAGTCTCTCCGCCTGACTCTTTATCCATTTCCAGTTCAGCACGAGATGGATAACCACCAGGAGGCTGAAGATGATGGATAGATACAAATGGATATCCCCCCACTGATGGCGGTGAAGCCCGAGGAAATACTTGCCGGAGATCCGGCCGGCAGGGCCCTCGGCCAGGAAGAACGCCATCATAAAACCGATGAGCGCCAATCCCACCATGCAGAGAAACAGCAGAGTATCCACCAGGTATTTTAAATTGTTTTTTTTCATGCGATATTCTCCCTTAATGCATGGATGAGGTAAACACCGCTCAAAATCCAGGCGGAGTTCGCCTTATATATTATCTCTCCGGCAGCGGATGATGGTCACGGGATGTCGATTTCTCGACCGACTCCTATCTCCAGATATCCATCTCCAAATTCCTCCTGGAAGTACTGCCGGGCTTCGGTTCCGGTGCAGTGGGCCGGTCCCACCTTCTCCACTCCGGCGGTCCTGAAGGCATGCAGGATTTCCTTGATCTCGGCTTTTTCAAAGCCGCCCAAATGAAAACCTCCCAGCACCATATGGATTTTATCCGTGAAAAGCTGTTTGACTTTTTCCAGGATGTTAATGATGCGCGGATGGGAGCAGCCCGTCAGAACGACCAGTCCCTGCATGGATTCCAGAACGAGGGATTGTTCGCGGATCCAGCCTGGGACGATACCCGTGGTATAGGCGCCGGGACAGATAGGACTGAAGCCTTCTACGTCGACGACCTTGAGGCCCTGTTCTTTTAGGGCGTCTTTTAATTTTTCGGGAAAGAAGTGGGGCATCCATACCTCGGCTCCGGGAATTTTATCCGATAAGGGATTCAAGCCGCCGATGTGATCCTTGTGCTCATGGGAAAGGACGATCCGGGTGATGCTTTCGGGGTCGATATCCAGCTTATGCATATTTTCCAGCAGCATGTCGCCCTTGGCTCCGGTGTCGAACAGGATGGGGCTCTCGAGTCCTTGGATCAGGAAAGAAAGCCCCCAGTCCGTGGCCAGATCGGGGTGGAAGGGCACGTTGTCATATAATGTGGTGATATGAAGGCGGCTTGGATTTTTCATCTGCATTTCTCCTCTATGCGCAGCGGCGCCGGGCGCCGCGTCATTTTTTCCTCCGGTTCAGGATCGGTGCCGGCGTTCAGGCATCGTCAATCGGATTGAGCCAGGGCCTGTTCCAGATCCGCTCTCAGATCTTCCAATCCTTCACATCCGACGGACAATCTTACCAGTTCATCGAGAATCCCGGCTTTCTCCCGCTCCGGCTTGGGAACGATGGCATGGGTCATGCTGGCGGGATGTTGGATCAGGCTCTCGATCCCACCCAAAGAGACGGCCAGTGCCGGGATCTTTACGGAATTGATCAGTTTCTCTCCGGCGGCGAATCCGCCTTTCAGTCCGAAACACAGCATGGATCCGGGACCATGCATCTGTTTTTTTACCAGATCATATTGGGGATGGTTTTCCAGCCCGGGGTAGTTAACCCATTCCACCTTGGGGTGTTCTTCCAGAAAACGGGCCAGTTCCATGGCGTTCTGCTGGCTTCTCTCCACTCTCAGTGCGAGGCTTTTAACTCCCCGGAGTGCCAGCCATGCCTGGTGGGGATCCATGTTCCCTCCCGTGTTGACAAGAGAGTGCCGGATGAGTTTGAAGAGTTCCTCGGTTTTGGCGACGATAAGACCGCCCACGATATCGGAATGGCCGTTGATGAATTTTGTGATGCTGTGATAAACGATGTCCGCTCCCAGGTCGAGAGGATTTTGGAGAACCGGGCTGGCGAATGTGTTGTCCACCACAAGCAGGATCCCCTTGCTGTGAGCCAATTCCGCGCACTTCCGGATATCCGTGATGACCATGGTGGGGTTCGCCGGGGTCTCTATAAATAAGGCTTTCGTGTTGGGTCGGATGCCGCGCTCGATATTCGACATATCGGATGTGTCAACGTAATCGCATTCCACGCCGAATCGGGAGTAGTACGTTTCCGCCAACATCCGGGAAGGTCCGTAAACGGCGTCTGTTCCGATCAGGTGGGCGCCGTTGTCCAGGAGTGCCATGAAGATGGTGTTGAGGGCGGACATGCCTGAAGACGTGGCGCAGCCGCCGAAGCCGTTTTCCATGATGGCCACGCTGTCTTCAAGCGCTTTGATGGTGGGATTTCCGATCCGGGTGTAGATGAATCCGTCGTCTTCTCCGGCGAATCGCGCGGCGCCCTGTTTGGCGTCTTTGAAGACAAATGTGGAGGATTGATAGATGGGAACATTGATGCCGCCGTAAACGGGATCGGGATGCTGCCCGGCGTGGATCGCGCGGGTATGGATGCTTTCTGGTTTGTTTTCTTTCACGTGTTGTCTCCTAAATAGTAAACCTTATTCTGTTGTGTCATTGAGCAGGGAACATGCACATGGTAAACGGACCTAACTCTTGAAACAAGTGCCATCCGTTCCGCACGGAGGGGAGTCGCAGCGCTCATCCCTTCCGCAGCAGGTTTTGCCATGATCTCGGCTTTTGCCGGCGTTCACCATGGAAGGGCTGGATAATATCTTATCCAAAGCACCGCTTCCGCATCGGGTGCAACGAAGTTCTTGATCGTCCCGGCTGGAGCGAAAGAGCACTTCGGTGACAGCTCCGCATTCCCGGCATTTATATTCGTAGAGAGGCATGTTGTACGTTTAACCTTATGCCTTTCTCAATTATAATCTTCCATGATGGACTTGTCTTCTTTCATCAAGTCCCCGGCAATGGCCTCCATGTTCGTTTGCTTCCAGAACGGCAGCTTTTCGTGAGCTTCCAGATACTTGAGCGGGATGGGGTGGGTGCCGATGACCACGGGGATTCCGTAATGCGTTTCGATAAATGTTTTGAAATGACGGATTCTGGGGCAGGGGGGATAGCCGACGACAAGACCGGTCGCCAGATGAATGACTTCGGCGCCGTTTTTTTTCATTTCTTCGGGAACATATTCGATGTTTCCCCCCGGACAGCCGCCGCAGTAGGAATACCCTGCGATTTCCAACGGCTCATCCTTCGGATAGCGGGCGAAACCGCCCACGCGCTCTCGCATGGAGCGGAAACACTTCCCCCCTCCGCATTCCTGATATCGGCCGCAAATAATGATGCCGATTTTTTTCATGATGACTCCTTCTGTTGATATAATATAAATTAAATTGTGCCGATTATATTTTCTACGATCTCCATAAAGGCTTTTGCGGCTTCGGAGTCGGGCTTGGAAGCGACAAACGGTTTTCCGGAATCGCCCAATACGACGATTTCGGGGTCGATGGGGATGCGTCCGAGAAAGGGAATGCCGACTTCCTGTGCGGCCTTTTCTCCTCCGCCCGCTTTAAAGAGGTCGATCCGTTCGCCGCAGTGCGGGCACACCAAACCGCTCATGTTTTCAACGATTCCAAAGATTTTCAGGTTGAGTTTGCGCGCAAACGCGATGGCTTTTCTTGAGTCCATAAGAGAAACTTCCTGAGGAGTGGTGACGACGACGGCGCCTGAGGCGGGAATCAGCTGAGCGACAGAGAGAGGTTCGTCTCCGGTCCCCGGGGGAGAATCGATCACGAGCCAGTCGAGATCTCCCCAATCGACATCTCCCAGAAACTGCTGGATCGCCTTCATTTTCATAGGGCCGCGCCAGATGACCGGGAGATTGGGATCCTGAAGCAGAAAGGACATCGAAACGACGGTCAGATTTTCTTCCACCTGAACGGGAACGATTTTGCCGTCTTTGTTGGAATTGAGATGTTTATCTTCCACTCCCAACATTTTTGCCAGGTTGGGACCATGGATGTCCACGTCCAGGATTCCCACTTTAAGGTTTTTTCGCGCCAGGGCGGATGCGAGATTCGCCGCCACCGTGCTTTTGCCCACACCGCCTTTGCCGCTGAACACCAACAGCCGGTTCTGGATTTTATCCAGGGTTTGGGTGACTTTTTGTTGGTCCTGATCATTATTCGTTTGTGCCATGATTATCCCTCCTGCTTGAATTGTTCCACCGCGTCTTTGACTGTGCCGCTGATCTCATATCGTGTGGAGATGCCGGCGGCCTGCAGCACTTTCTCGGCGTTGGGCCCGCAGTGGCCTGTGAGTAAAACGCCGGGATTTTTTTCGGTGATCATCTCAGCGGCTTGGATGCCTGCGCCCTGGTCTGCCCGCTGATGCGGATTCTCCAGGGATTCGAACTCCATGGTTTCCGGATCTACAAACAGAAAATACGGAGCGCGGCCGAAGCGGGGATCCACATCGGCGTTCAGGTCGGGGCCCGAGGCGCTGAGGCATATCCGTCTGCCTTCCAAACGTACGGGAGCCGGCTCGGAATCGTGTTCGTCGCAGTCATGTGCGTGGCCGGCATCATGGCTGCAGAGGTCTTTGCCCGCTTCCAACTTCCGGGTGATGATTTTTTGGATGACGTCGTCGATCGGTCCTTGAACGCCGATGACGACTTCTATGTTCTTTTGGGCGAAAAGTTGTTGGGCTCTGGGTCCCATACCGCCGGCGACAATGGCTTGAACCCCTTTCTCGGATAAATACTGGGGAAGAAATCCCGGTTGGTGTCCCGGATTGGGGATCTCCTGCCGGCTTTTTACCTGGTCTTCTTCAATCTCCACAATTGTATAAGCCGGGCAGCGTCCGAAATGGGCGGACACGAATCCCTGCTCGTTGGCAATGGCAATAATCATACGCTTCTCCTTTTCAGTTCGTTCGCCTGGTGATAACCTTCCGTCCCGGAGCGAAATCTGCCCCTCGTTTTGGGACGGTCTCGGACTCAAGCTCGTGCAAGCTCCGGCAAACCAACAAGTATACCACGGATAGCGCAGCAGCGGCTACTGCGCCGCGCTCCGTGTTTGAAGGGGCTGCGAGCGGTTTAAAGACTCGATTCACGGCCATAGGGCTCATCGATTCACCTGCCCCTTTTTCGTGACTTCTTTCTTTGTTTCTCTGCATCTCTCGCAGAGGCCGAAGAATGTGATGTCATGGCTGTCGATCCGGAAATCATATTTTCGGGTCAGCATGGCTTCCGTTTTTGCGATCAGGACTTTTTCTTCATCGACGAAATCCCGGTAATCGATGATCCGACCGCAGGAGGTGCATACCAGGTGATGATGATGGGCCTGGTCAAGAGGCGCTTTATACTCGAAACGGCTTTCTCCGGTTCCGAAAGCCAACCGGTTGATCAGTCCCATCCGCACCAAAAGATCCAGGGTGCGGTAAACCGTCGTCAATCCGATCCCGGGATACAACGGGAATAATTCTGCGTGAATTTCCTTGGCGCTCATGTGCTTTGGGGTTCGGCGCAGCAGATTCAGGGTGGCTTCTCTGGGCGCGGTCCAGCGGCAAAAGTATCCCTTCTTCTGGTGCTTGCTGATGTGATTACCGGACATGTCGTTTTCTTTTAATGATAATGAAAATCATTATCATTAAAAAATACTCCCGCTGAGAACCTTTGTCAACCCCCGAAGGTTTGTCTTTATGGTCGGATTGGTCTATACTTCGGGAAAAGTCGATTAGGGAGGCGTCACATGTCACGGATGTCGGATAAAGAATCCGAGGCGGGGCTTAAGATCAAGCTGCCTGAAATAGAAACTTTTGCCAATCAATTCCCCGGATACGAGATTCGGATCGAGATTCCGGAATACACCTCGATCTGCCCCAAGACGGGCCTGCCGGATTTCGGGACGGTGACGATTGTGTATGAACCGAATAAGCGGTGCCTGGAATTGAAATCGCTGAAACTGTACATCCTGGCGTATCGAAACATCGGCATTTTTTATGAAAACGCGGTCAATCGCATTCTCGATGACGTGGTTGACGCCTGCGGCCCGGTATGGGCCCGCGTGACCGGCTCTTTTACCCCCAGGGGAGGGCTGAAATCGATCATCGAGGCCTGTTATCCCCGGCTGAAATCGAGGTCGGGAGATTAGAGCCGTCATCCGTGAAGGGCGAAAGGCCGCCGGGCATCCTTCGGGACCGCCGGATCGGGGAATTCCCATGGCCTCTGTTTTGAGGTATGCTCCGCGCTGAATCTGAAATGAAATCAGGAAGCATGACAATGAAACACCAAAAATTCGGGCTCACCGATGTGTTCATGCTTACGGCCATCGTACTCTGGTCGATCAATTTCCCTCTTGTTAAGATCGCGCTGCGGGAGTTTACGCCTCTTGCGTTCAATGGGATCCGCCTGACGTTCGCTTCGCTCGTGCTTTTGCTTTTTCTTCGATTGCGGGGAGAGAACCTGGCTGTTTCCCGGTCGCTTTTCTGGAAATTAACCGGACTCGGTTTATGCGGAAACACCGCATACCAGATGTTCTTCATTCACGGCCTGAACCATACGACCGCTTCCAATACAGCGATCATCATTGCGCTGGCGCCGGTGATCATCGCGTTGACCAGCGCCGCCATGAAGCAGGAGACCATCCGTCCTGCCGCCTGGGTTGGGATCCTGATCTCGTTTGTCGGTTTTTATCTCGTCATCACGGGGCGGGAAGGACATTTACAGCTTTCTTGGTCCCATCTGCGCGGCGACCTGTTGATTTTCATGGGAAACCTGTTCTGGGCCCTTTTCACCGTGTTTTCAAAACCTCTGCTCGAGGAGATATCGCCACTGAAACTGACGACATGGACGATGACCCTGGGCACTGTTTTTTACCTTCCCTTTTGCGTCGGCGACATGCTTCGGGTACCGGAGGCGGGAATTTCGGTGGAGGCTTGGGCCGTGCTGTTCTATTCCGGATTTTTCGCCCTGGCCGTCTGCTATGTCATCTGGTACACTTCCGTTCGCAGGGTGGGAAACAGCAAAACCGCTATTTATGACAATCTAGTCCCTGTTTTTACCATCGTGTTCGCAGGCCTGTTCCTGGCCGAAAGGATTACGGTGATTCAGGGATTGGGCGCGGGTGTCATCTTTATCGGCGTTTACCTGGCAAGGTCCGGCTACCGGTGGTTTGATCGTCGGGTTTGAAGTCAAAAGCCCCGTTCCGGAAAAAGATCGAATATCCGCGAGTCGTCGAAATCCTCCAGCCGTGATAAAATGCGCAAAGCGGCTTCTCTTTCTCCGGTGAGAAGATAGCAGGGTGCGAGATGGTTGAGAATCCTCCGCCTGATCTTGGGTTGTTTTTCTATTTGAAGAGCGGCTTCGAAACAAAATTCCGCGGCCTGCAGCCGTTTGGCGTTCTTGTATTCTCTCCCTAGGTGCAAGAGGAATGCGACATCTATGCGATCGAAGCGATTCCGCGAGATAAGATCATCCAGAAAAGCGTGGAACTCCGGGGAATAAGCTGTAAAAAATTCTTGTGGACGGGAAAGGATGCGGAAGTCCTCTCGGTCTTCTCCCTCCACGGATATCGGCGCCCCGAAAAGCGTTTCACCATCGGCGAGGCTCAGAGGAACGAGAATCCCTTCTTCCACGGTTCCGGTTAATAGATAGAACGAGCGTTCCGGATGGCAGCGCATGAGCTTTTCCAGTCCGCCATTGCCATAGCCTGCAAACACCACCCGGTTTTCCAGGCTCGGATCGTTCAGTATGAATCCGGAGCGCCACCAGTATCCGGGAAAATATTCAAACGGATGATAAAGGGATTTCATTACGACCACGCTTTTTTCAGGAAGGAGATAATCACGTATCCTCTCGATCGCGCGGGTCGTCCCCTGAAAATCCGCGTCGATCCGCTCGTAATACCACGGAGTTTCTTGGGGGTGAAGCCAATCGGGCAGTCGAATGCCGAATGCATAGACGGTAAACAGGATGAGAATGAAGGCGCCGATTCCGCGGATCCGTGAGAGGGAAAGGGAACCGCCTTTCCCCGCCATCCTTTCCGGGATGAGATCCAGTCCACGGGCGCTGAGAAGAACCAAGCCCGGCACGGCCTCGAAGTAGAAGCGCGCGCCCACCAGGACAGAGGTGGCCCAGTAGAAATAATAACCAATGATCAGAATTCCCCAACAGCCCGCCAGCAGCAGGATGGCTTCGCGGTCGCGCGCGCCGAGCCGTCCGAAGGCCAGAAGCGGCAACAGCGCCAGGAAAGAGGATAACGGCCAGCCGAAAAGATGGCGGTTCATATCCTTGAGGTGATTCCAGGTGTTTGCGGCGCCCAGCATGGGGGTATGCTCGAAATCGGTGAATCCGGATCGTCCGAAACCCAATCCGTGGGCTTCGCCGTAGCGGACACTGTATCCCATGCGCAGGGGATGACCGTTGGTTTTCAGGTTGTACGCCATAAACACGCACATCATGGAAAGGGCCGTTAGTCCCAATACGACGACGGATTTCCAGGCTTCCCTCCTCCGCGACCACAGGCGGCGGACATAAAAGAGCAGAACCGGAAACGCAACCAGTCCGGCAGAGTAAGGGCGGATGAGAAATCCCATTCCCCAGGCCAGTCCCGCCGCCAGTGCATTCCCCCACCCTTTTGTTTTCAAGCTACGCAGAATGAAATATAGGAAAAGCAGGAGGAAAAACATGCAGCCGGTATGGGCCATCATGGTCGAGGACATGAGAAGCATCCAGATTGAAGAGGCTCCCAGGAGTGACGCCAGGACGGCTGTACGGTGTCCGAATAGTTCTCGCCCGACCAGAAAGATCAGGATGATCGTCCCGGCTCCAAGAAGAGGATTGATGATCCAGGGAACGCCAAGAAGCAGCCCGATAAGCAGCAGCAGCGGCTGCCCCGGGGGATACTGGCTGTACCAGCGGCCGTTGTTGATGATGTGCGGAAACGTGAAAAATTCACCCGCGCAGGGAGACTCCGCCGTGAGACGACCGGTTTTGAAAATCTTGGCCTGGAAAAGGTATCCGATCTCGTCATTGATATGAGGGATCCCATCCAAAATCCGGGTGGAAAACAAGCCGCAGAACAGGAACACGAAAAGGGCTGCGGCATATACCGGCCATGAATTGCGGAATTTTTTTCGCACTATCGTTATTCCTTTTTATCAGACAATCCTTATATCCAGTTTTCTTTTAGTATAATAATAGAGCAGTCCCATCGTCAGCAGGAAAGACGCTGAGGTGGCTAGGGCGGCCCCGATTATTCCCATAGATGGGATGAGCAGGGTATTTGCAGCCATATTGAATAAAAGAGTCAAGCAGGCCCGGTAGAGTTGATACTCCGGGAATCCCGATTGCGTCAGCAAACTTCCACAGATATTGAATCCGGATAAAAGAGTGATGCCGAACAGGAGGATATAGAAAGGAATGATAACCGAGGAATATACTGTGTCTTGCCAGAAAATCCGAACGATCGGAGGAAAGACGATGACGGCGGCGGCGGCGAGGGGAATAAAGAGAAAATAGGTATTCCTGATCAACCGCCGAATCAGAAGCGTGAGCTCGGATTTTTTCCCTTCGGAGTACAGTTTGGAGATAACGGGATTGAAGTTAATCCGGATGATAAAAGTAAAACTCAACATCCCCCGGGCCGCCGCGGCGGCCAGGCTGTAAACACCGACAGCCTGGTCTGACATGAAAAAGCCGATCATGATGATATCGACTTTGGCATTGACATCGGAGACGGCTCCCGCCACAAGAGTTTTGCTTCCGAATGCGAGGTGTCTCTTTATCCACGGAAGAAGTTTCCGTATCCTATATTCGGGAGTGATCAATCTATTCATATAGGGAGCCAGGCTCAGAAAAAGGATCAATTCGGTTGCCGGGAAGGCTAAAATCGTCGTCTCGAGATTTTTGCCAAGGAATATCGATGTTAGGATCAAAGTCAACAGCAGGATCCATCTCAAGCTTTGATAAACCGCATAGCTCTTCATCTTTCTTAGGCCGTTTAAAAGCCCCATGGAGACTTTGTTCAGAGAGAATAAAGGGAGTCCAATGATGAGGCTTTTCAAAGCGAGGGCGACTTCAGGACTTTTAAAAAAGCCGCTGAAGGAAAGGCGCAAATGCCAGGCCAGGATGGCAAAGGCGAGAGATGTCAAGGTAACCGAGATATACGCAGCCGAAAGGATATTGTTCAATTCCTTTCCGTTTTCGCTGAATTCCGCGGAGTATTTTACCACGGAGATATGGATGCCCAAAACCGCGAATATAGCTAGGATGGAATAGATGGAATACGCCTGGCTGAAGATACCCAGCCCGCGTGAAGTAAAATATGCGCCGATAAAGACGTGGATCAGGATACCGCTGATGCTTAAAAGCCCGAGGCTGACAAAATTCCACAGGACGCCGACAACGAAGTTGTTATGAAGGAAATCCGATCCCGCCTTAAGAAGTCTCCGGATTCCTGTTTTGGTGAGTCTGCGTCTCATTATCATTTTATCGGTCTATTTAGACGGCAGCAGATCTTTTTGCGCTGCGGATAAGGCTCTCCGACAGGTCTCAATCCAATGATGAGCGATACGATCCCATGCAAAGTCATCCAGCCGTGTTCGCACTTTTTGCCTCTGCGTCGGTTGTTGTGTTCTCTGAAAAAGACCCCTCTTTATACATCATGCTCCGTGTTTATCTCCCAATGATGATATAATATATCGTCTTTTTCCGGACGGCGGAAGCGGGATGGTCTTCGGATACTCGAACCGGATCTCCATGTCGCCGCCGCCTAAGAGGGAAATCTCATCCCTCAATATTTTTTGACCGGGATCTTTCCGGTAGCGGTTGTTGACGGCCAATCTGATGACGATCCCGTCCGTCGTATCCTGAACGACCTGGAATTGTTCGATGCCGTCGATTTTTTGGATGATGATATTGAAATGGTGGCATAAAAGGTGCCGGCCGGATTTGGTGACGATGATATCGACTTCACGGCCGATGAGTTTCTTTATCCATTTCCAGGACCTTCCGCATGGGCAGGGGCCGCTGCCCGGAATCCCGATGTCTCCGATGTCGTACCGGATCATCGGCATGGCTGTATTGGTCAGGCTTGTCAGGAGGATGCGGCTGAGGGGGCCGTCGGGTGTTTCGGTCCCTTCCGGCTCGAATTCCACGTATACGGATGGCAGAAGGTGAAAAGCTCCATGTTCGCATTGGTTGGCAACGGCCATGCCCTCTCCGCCGTACATGTCGAATATCCGGCTTTGAAATGCGGTTTCGATGGTTTTGCGGTAATGGGGATACAGTGTATCGCCGGTGCTGACCACCACCTGGGGGTGGAGAGCGTAACTTGGATTCCGGAGCAGAAAATCCGCCAGAAGATAGATGCCGCCGGCATAGCCTCTTAACATGACCGGCCGAAAACGAACGGCTTTCTTCATGAATGAATGGAGGAAGTCGTCGTCCAGCTTGTCGATCGGCATGTAGAGACAGTTGAATAATTTGTCCTCCACGCGTTTGGACCATCCCAGGTTTCCTCGATACTGGAGGCGGACCCAGGGATCGCCGATTTTCCATCCGGCCCAGCTCCAGCCCGAGAACGCTCCCGCGATAAACCAGCTGTGGTGAAATTTCGTCTTGTAGTAAACGAAGGGCTCTCCGGTGGAACCGCTGCTGCGGCCGGACATGAATTTTCGCTTGTCCACAGTCCGGTCGAGAACATCGTCTCCGGCTTTAAGCAGTTGGGTCTTATGTGTTTTCGGGAGTTTCCGCAGATCCGTTAATTTGTCAACATCATGCGGCGATACTCCTTTTCCGTTCCAGAGCTCTCTGTAAAACGGAACGTGATGATAGGCGTGATCGAGAATTTTTTTCAAGCGGTCGAGCTGAAAGGCTTCGATCCGTTCGGGCGTCCACGTTTCCATATCCTTGAGCTTGGAAAAAATTTCCAGGACGTTCCATCCGTGTATTCTTTCTCCGAGCCGGAACAAGGTCCTTTTCCACATATTCAACTGAAGGCTCCCTTCCCGAAATGGAGTAAAGTCCTTTTTTTCGGCGGGTCATGCGTTTGAAATCTATGTTCGATCATTGTCCTGTCCTTGGTATGTGTCGATCAGGTCGACGATCCAGGGAGTGACGTCGATTTTATCCTCCAGCATCCGGGCGCGCTTATCCGCCCATTCCTTTTTCAGGCTCTTTTTCCCCAGCGTCCGCTGAATGTATTCCATGGCCGCTTTCTGTTCGGCGAAGGAATGGACCAGCTGGTATTTCTCCTCCAGTTCCATGAGATATCCCAGTGACAGGCTGCTTACGAAAACGGAAGGTGTTCCCAAAACCGCGGCTTCGGAAGCCATGGTCGCCCCTTCCCCGATATACATGGAGGCGTAGAAGAGAAGGTCGTGGATCTTTTCGGGGCTGACGGTCAATCGGTGGGGCTCCAGCTCCGGAGGCAAAGGCGCTTCGGAGGAGATGAAAACGTCCCCATGCGCCTTCAATGATGCGACAAGTCTTCTTTTGCCGGACTCGGAGAATCCCGCCTGTCCGATGTCGTGACTGGCTCCCCAGGAAACGAACCGCAGAATGAAAAACGGGGAGTCCGGCTGAACATGGAGTTCCTTTAATACCGAAGCATCGGGAACGAACTCGTTCGGATGCAGGTAGGCCAGTTCCTGATAGCCGCTGTAGCGGATGTGTTTTTTCCCCATATCACCTTGATAGCAGGAAGGCGTGCAGATTTTTGTGGCGAAAGGATAGGAAATCAGGTTCTGCATCTTGGCATGTTCCGTGTCATAGAATACGATGCTGGGAATTCGGAGCCATTGTGCAGCGTGGACGTTGAAAGTACCCGCAACGCTCAGGATAACCCGCGGATTGAATTTCCGGGCGATCTGCAGCAGCCGCGCTTCGTGGATAAAAAGCTCGCGCAGGAGTCCGAATTTTCTTTTTGAGGGGCGGGAAAGCAATTTGTATTCCAAACCGTAGCTTTTCAATAGGAGATCGACGCCGTCTTTTTGCCGTGCCGTGATTATGACCGAATGTTTGCGCTGCCACGTCATGACGGCATTACGGAAAAAATGGACGTGAGCCGGGTGGCCGATATCGATGAGAATGTTCATTTTTGCTTGTCTTTAAGGAACCTGCGCTTCATGTAATAAAGCATTTCTTCTTGATTGAGACGCATCCGGGCGAACATATCCAGGATGAAACCGGTCAATAGGGCCAGCAGAGAGAGCAGGACCAGGAATCCGGACAAAAATCCCGCCCATTTATGGGGAAAAAAACCTCCTGTGTGGATATAATGGATAAACAGGAAAACACCGAATAGGCCGCCGAGCGCAAACATCAACCCGGAGATAAAACCGAACAGTCTGAGAGGTTTGAAATCCCGGAGGGTTTTCATGATTATTTTCATGGTTTTGAAGGCGTATTTGAACAGATTGGATGCGACCTTGGATTTTCCATGGGTTCGCGGACCCTTGAGCCGGATGGGAATTTCCACGATCGGGATATTCTTGATGGAAAAATCCAGAAAAGTCTCATGGGTATACGTGAATGCCCCGAAAATATTCAAGCGCAGGAGCGCTTCGCGTGAATAGGCCCTGAATCCGCAGGAAACATCATGAAACTTCTGCCCGCTTATTTTGCTGACAAGATAGGACATGAGTTGGTTGCCCCAGAACTTGAGACGACTGCCGTCCGGCCGGTAATCCGGATCCATAAATCGGGAAGCCGTGACGAAATCCCCGCGTTTTTCAACGATCGGATCGATAAGCTTTTGCATGTCCCTGGGATCGAACTGTCCGTCGGCGTCGATGTTGATCAGAATATCCGGATTCGAGGCGGCGGCGGCGGTCAAACCGGTTTGAAAAGAGGCCCCCACCCCTCTGTTCCTTGGGTGTTTTACGACTTTTGCGCCGTTCTGTTCGGCGATCTCCGCCGATCGGTCGCCGGAACCGTCATCGATGACGATGATGCCGTCGATGTACGGCGGGATGTCACGGATGACGGCGGCAATGGTGTTCTCTTCATTGAAAACGGGGATGATGACGATGATCTTGTGATTTTTATACATGGATCTTCCGTTAATTTACTACAATGAATTCCTTATGTGAATTCTATTGATATAAGCCATGATCGGTTCCTCCCGTATGGTTTTATGAATGTCTTTTCCCTCGGTTCCTTCCCGCAGGCGCACGAGCACGAAATCTTCTTGTTGATAGACCACCACGGCCTCCTCTTCCACGAATCGGAGCAGATGGGAAACGGAGAGCAGCAGCGGTTCGCGCTGCGGGGTCTGGCGCTCCACCACGACGCGAAAATAATCCAGATTATATGCGATCCATTTGATCCCCCGGGATCGCAGTTGCCGGGCCGCGGTGTCGTAATCCATTCCGGCTTTGTACAACTCAACAAGCCAGGAGGTCGCCCAACGGCTGGTGTCGGGTTCATATCGGCAGTGCAGATGATACCCTTTGGCCTCGCCCACCATGTAGATCCGGTCGGTTTTGTTGAATTCCCCTCGATCGATTTGAGCGTTGATGGTTTTGATAAACCGGGGCACCGCGGTTTTCCTGTTGTAGCCGACATGTGTCAGCCAGGTCAATCCGTCTCCATTTCCGGAGAACCAGGCAAGCGGCTTAAGTTCGTCCAGCTTGGAGTATTCCAGCACGGAGAAACGCAGGCAGGAAACAACCAGGATTACGGTCAGGGTGTCGCGAAGCAGTCGGAAACGTAACCCCGACATCGTGATGCCGGCTCCCGCCGCCATCAGGGGAAGCGCCGGAAGAGCGTAGCGGAGAAGATAGGTTTGAAACCCGATGATAAGAAAAAGGCCTAGGCCCAAGCCGTACAATCGGATCGAATCCGGTTTCCGCGAGACCAGCGGCAGCGCGAAAAAAAGCAGCAGCAGCAGGTTGATCTCGTGATAGGGCTTTCGCTGATAATCTTCCGGCCTACGAAACATCCGCCCAAAATCGAACAGGTTTTTGGGATCGTCTCGATAGGAAATGTCAGCGGCCAGAGCATGGATCCTGTTGCGTCGGAAGGTTTGGTTGCGTTCCTCGAGGGATGGCCCGCTTTCCATGATTTCGGATTTGATCTCCGTGAAGGGGATCCTGTTTCCGGAAGAATCCTCGAAGATGACTCCGGTCCCGAAATGATAGATGGGATTGCCGGTCTGCAGAAAATTGCGGGCGTACCAGTAACCTGAAGGAAGGAGCACCGCCAACAGGGCGAAGAGCGCGGGAAACGCCATCCGCCGGAGACGCGACCGGAATGCGGCCGCCGTGTACAGCACCAAGCCCGCTCCCAGAACAGCCAGGACGAAGAGCGCCGTATACTTGATACCCAGGGCCGTTCCCAGCGCGAAACCGGCCGGCACCAAAGCAGTGCGGTCTTCTTCGTTGCGGATTGCGATCAGAAACGCATACACGGCCATAAAACAGAAAAAGGCCAGGAATCCATCAACCCGTGGTGTCAGCGCCACTTCCCAGAGAATATTGCAGCCGGCCCAGATCGCCGCCGCCCAGAGGCCGGCACGGCGCGACCAGAATCGAGCCGTCATTGAAAAGACGGCCAGGACCAATCCCAGGGAAATCAAAAGATTGAAGGGGATTATCGCCGACTCCGCTTCTACCGAGAGAAAATAAGCATAGACGAGATGAAGGGCGCCGGGATACTGATAGGCTGGAAACAAGAGCGATCTGTCCATAATGCCGCCATCAAGAAAGCGCTTGGCCTGCGGCAGATGGAAGGCGTCTCCGTCCCAGTCGGAATTGGGCAGCGCGCTTTGTGCCAGGTAGGGAAGAAAGAAGAGGATCAACAACAGAACCGAGGTCCCCACTGCGATTTGTTTCTTTCGGCTGGAAGATCTTTGGGCCGCCGCTCGGCGCGGCCGCATCCGGATGAGGGATAAAGCTCCGAAGAGAGCGGCCGGGAATCCTACGATTGTGTAGAGCGTCAGTGCTCGAGGCGCATGCGCCGGGAAAAGCGCGAGCAGAAGAAGCAGAGCATAAGACAGGTGGAAGCCGATGACGAAGGAAAAAAGGATCCGTGTGAGGCCCCGCAGGCAAAGCCTCCGGAAACAGGCTGTCCGGAGGAACCACAGTCCCAAGCCTATTTGAGCCAGACTGAACGAGACGGCGATTGCATAGCCGTAAGCCGCTTCCATACAGGGAGCCAGAACCGGGACGTTGTTTTTTTCCGCCAGGAGATGAAGCCATGAGACCGCGCCCAATACACAGGAGATACCGACGGCCGTCCATAAGGCCGTCACCGGGATTCCGGGCTTGTTTTCAGACGTTGTCATGGCCTTTTCCTCCGAAAGATCGCAGGATCCTCCGGGATTTTCCCTTATTGTGTCAAATCCATCGGTTTGCTTCAATCGCCCCTCGTGATGATTGGGGCGGTGATTTTTCGGCTTGTCGCTCATCCCCGGCGGTGAGGCCGCCGGCCGGTCGGAGAGGAGAAGACATCGTGTTTTTGCTGGATCCCGATCACGACACGGAGCGTTTTGGATCGTGTGAAAACCGATCCGGCCGCTTATTTTAAACCCAGAACGACGTGCATCTGGAGTCCGATCCGGAGGTTTTTCAATCCAAGACCGAGGCCGCTCCGCAGCAGAGCATAGCTCCTTTCTCCGGCGCCTGAAAATCCGGATTGCGGCTGCAGGATCAAGGGGATGGATTCGGGGAATTTCCGGCGAAGATCCGATATCGTTTCCATAGATAGATCCGGGGTGACCACGAGCTTGACTTCCCGGGCGCGGCAGACGTACTCCGGTCGGAATGAATAGCCCGGCGGTTTGGGGGAGATGGTATGCCAGTCGATCGGCAGGTCGCGGAAAAGGGTGGCGTTGGTTTCAACCTGAACGGACAGCTCTTTTTTCTTCAGGGACCGAACGAGCGGACCGATGTTTTGAAGCATCGGTTCTCCTCCGGTCAGGCATATCCAGTCCGCGGGAAAAGATGCACGGATCAGCTCGATCCGGTTCAGGACCGCGGAGACCCGCATCTCTTTGCCTTCCGTCCAGGCGTGCTTGGTATCACAAAATTCGCAGCACAGATTGCAGCCGGACAAACGGACGAAGACCGTTGCTTCTCCCTGCCGCAGGCCTTCGCCTTGCACGGAAGAGAATATCTCAGAAATCTTCAGAGTAGGATGCGGAGGCATCTTCGGATTCCCATACGGTTACCTGTTTGACGCGATAATGTTTTTTCAGCTCCAGGTAAAAATGCCGGGCCAAGTTTTCCGCGGAAGGATTGAAGGGGAATTCCTCGTTGAGGAGGGTGTGGTCGGGAAGAATCCCGGAGAGCGTCTTCTTGATCTCCGTGAAATCGATGCCGAGTCCGGTTTTGTCGAGGGATTCCACCATGATTTCGACCTCGACGTGGAAAGTATGGCCGTGCAGGTGCTCGCACTTGCCCTGGTACTCCTCGAGAAAGTGAGCGGCTTGAAATCGATCTCTGACACGCAGTATCCAACTCATATTCTACCTTCCTTTTTCAACCTCAGAATCAGGTGATCCTCGTGTCCGGCTTCCCGCCAGGCTTCCCGCCGAAGCAGACAGGAGGAACAGTGGCCGCAGGGAATTTCCGCCCCGGAATAGCAGGAAATCGAGTGAGAATAATCGGCTCCCAGGGAGAGGCCGATGCGGATTATTTCGGATTTCTTTTTGTCGATGAAAGGAGCGAGGATCTTGAAGGGGCGCAGACGAGAAGCGCGGGTTCCGGCATTGACTGCCGCTTCCATGGCGTCGACGAATGGTTTTCGTGTGTCGGGATAGTCGGGAGAGTCGATAATATTGAATCCGCATATGATATAATTCCGGTTGTTGACTTCGGCCCAGGCTGCGGCCAGCGACAGGAAGATGCCGTTGCGAAATGGCACATAGGTCGAAGGATGTTCTCTATCCAGACGTTCCCGCGTGTCGAATCGGGGGATCGGTCGGTCGGTATCTGTAAGCGATGAGTCTCCGATCTGCGTCAGATCCTGCCGGATGAGGGCTGTCTCGACCCCGAGTTTTTCCAGCAGCTTGCGTCCCGATCGGATCTCGATGCGGTGGCGCTGGCCGTAATCGACGGTCAAAGCGGCAACGTCGTCATATCGGTTCCGAGCCCAGTAGAGAGCGGTTGTGGAATCGATGCCTCCGGAGAAGAGAACAACGCCGCGGACAGGCGGTTCGGACACGGGTTTTCCGGGTTGATGTTGCATGGACATATAGCTTTCTATGCTACATGAAAAACCCCGGTTTGGAAAGCCTTCCGTTAAGGGGAGCGCCGGGGGATTGATCTGGGGTGGACTTTTAGAATGGACTTTACTTCACTCGGACTTTTTGCGATACTATAAAGCTTATTCGCGTCATAAACCATAGCGGAATTTAATCATGGAAAATGAAAACAAAGAAATACGGGAAACCGCAACGTTAGAGGACTCTTTCGCATTGTTGTCCCTTGCGTCCCAGGAAAAAACCCTGACGATCAGGGATGATCTATACGATCTTCCTTGGCTTTTGGATGCCGTCAAAGCAAGTCGCCGGAACGGCGGACGGTTCCGTCTGGTCGACTCCGGTCGATTTGACACCGTTCAGCTGGCATCTCTGCTTGAGGCGGGTGCTGAATGGTACGCTTCGGATACCGTCCGGCATAACATTCAAGACATCGATGATATTCGACGGTTCACCCGCAAAGCCCGGGCGGCCTATTTCTGCCATGAGGATCTGAATGCCGGCGAAGACAGCGGTCCGTTGGCGTTTAAAGATTATGTCTCACTGGCGGAACGCGGCTTTTATTTCTATCTTTCCAACCGGGATAAGGAACGCGACTGGGCCCAGATGACCGAGTTGGCCGCGGCCTGCAGGAAGAATCATTCTTGGCTGGTCTATTATCACCATGGTCTTCTTGATCCCGGGATGATCGATTTGGCCGGGAAGAAAACCTGGATTCACATGGAAGATCCCAAACCTCAGACGGAAGATCAAGAGCTTTTTTTCCGCGTGGTGAAAGCGGCCCGCGGCGCGGGGTCCAATATTATCCTTTATCTACAGGAAGAACTCGACTTGGGATTCCTGACCCGCTGCATCAAAGCGGGGGTTCACGTTTACTTCAAATCGGCTCTCTTCGATTACAGATCCCCCTTCCGGCCGCTGGCCGAAAAGGCCGGCAAGAAAAAGCTGAGGGATAAAACTTATTATCTCTATCCCAAATTCCTCTTCTAACCTGAATAAGCCATGAAGTATGTCGAAATGGTTTATTCAAAAGATTTTTAGTTTAATTTTCGACATACTGCACCCTTCGGGCGAAGCAATCTCACCATGTCGGCAGCGCTGTATCCGTTTCGACGTACCTGAGTACGCCTCACCGTATATCAGCTTGCCGCCACGGCAATCTTGCTCCGTGGCTAATCCAGGCATGTGCTGGGTCCTGAGTCTTGTTTTTACCTTAATATAAGGGTGGGGCGGGTCGGCGGTGGGGCGGGTCGGCGGTGGGAGCCTCCGGTCGGGCCGGTCTTAGGGCATCGTCGCCTTCAAGATTGACCTCTTTTTTTCGCTGAGTTAAAGTGGTATCAGAACTTTTCCCGGAGAATTTTATCTTTTGTCAGGAGAATGTACCATGCCGAAAAACACTGAAATCGCTGGCGCCATGACCATTAAAATGGATCCCGAAATGCCGGCCATGCCGGAATTCGTGCCCGGCATCCGCCGGGCTCCGGATAGAGGATTTAATCTCAATTCCAAGGACACCGTGCTGGCCTTGAAGAATGCTCTCCGGTATATTCCCGAGGAAACGCATGTGGAATTGGCTCCCGAATTTCTTATGGAATTGAAAACCAGAGGCCGAATCTACGGCTACCGTTTTCGTCCCGCAGGAAAAATCTACGGTCGTCCGATTGAGGAATATTCCGGGCGCTGCCTGGCGGGGCGCGCCTTTCAAGTGATGATCGACAATAATCTCGATTTCGATGTGGCGCTCTATCCTTATGAATTGGTAACTTACGGCGAAACCGGCCAGGTCTGCCAGAACTGGATGCAGTATCGGCTCATCATGAAATACCTGGAAAACCTGACAGAAGATCAAACCCTGGTTGTGGAATCCGGTCACCCCGTCGGGCTGTTCCCATCCAGACCGGATGCTCCTCGGGTTATCAGCACCAACGGACTGATGGTCGGGCTGTTCGACAACCAGGAAGAATGGCACCGCGCCATGCAGCTGGGAGTTTCCAATTACGGCCAGATGACGGCCGGAGGATGGATGTACATCGGCCCCCAGGGTATCGTCCATGGTACGTTCAATACGGTCCTCAATGCGGGCCGCCGCCGCTTGAACCTGGGGAAAAATGAAGATATGCGCGGTCACCTTTTCGTGTCCTCCGGACTCGGAGGCATGAGCGGCGCTCAGCCCAAAGCGGTCGAGATCGCGGGCGGCGTCGGTCTGATCGCGGAAGTGGATGCATCGCGGATCCAAACCCGTTGTGAACAGGGCTGGGTATCCCAAACCACATCGGATCCTAAGCAGGCGTTTCGGCTGGCGAGGGAATTCATGATAAAAAAAGAGCCGACATCCATCGCGTATCACGGAAATATCGTCGATCTTCTGGAATACGCCGTCGATCATAACCAGCCGATTGAGCTGCTGTCCGACCAAACCTCATGTCATGCCGCTTATGACGGTGGGTACTGTCCTCAAGGCCTGACGTTCGAAGAGCGTACGGATCTTCTCAGCCGGGATCGGGATGCATTCGCGGCGCATGTCGACAGAAGCCTGCGGAAGCATTTCGAAGCCGTTAAAGCCCTGGTCGATCGGGGGACCTATTTTTTCGATTACGGCAATTCCTTCATGAAGGCGGTTTTCGACGCCGGAATCAAAGAGATCTGCGCCAACGGGATCGATACCCATGATGGATTCATTTTCCCTTCTTATGTTGAGGACATCATGGGACCGATGCTTTTCGATTTCGGATATGGTCCTTTCCGCTGGGTTTGTCTGAGTGGACGGCATGGCGACCTTGTGAAAACGGACCGAGCGGCCATGGACTGCATCGATCCGGAGCGTCGATCTCAGGATCGGGACAATTATGTCTGGATCCGGGATGCCGAGAAGAATCAGCTGGTTGTGGGAACCCAAGCCCGTATCCTGTATCAGGATGAGGAAGGGAGGACCGCGATCGCTCTCAAGTTCAATGAGTTGGTCCGGAAAGGAGAGATCGGACCTGTGATGCTGGGGAGGGACCACCATGATACAGGAGGAACGGATTCTCCGTTTCGCGAAACCGCCAATATCAAGGACGGCAGCAATGTCATGGCCGATATGGCGACCCAGTGCTTCGCCGGCAACGCTGCGCGCGGCATGAGTCTGGTTTCTCTGCACAATGGCGGCGGTGTCGGGATCGGCAAAGCCATCAACGGGGGTTTCGGACTGGTGCTGGACGGAAGCTCTAAAATCGATGACATCATCCGCTCCGCCCTTTCTTGGGATGTTATGGGTGGAGTGGCGCGGAGAGCCTGGGCACGCTGTCTGAATGCCGTCGACGTCGGGATCGCCTTCAACCGGAGAGACGAAAACCGGCACATCACGCTGCCGTTTCTGGTGGATGACGAGCTTATCCGAAAAATAATGAAATAATTTCTCCGGAGTGGTCCCCGGACGTGCTGCACCATATCGAACTTCAATCGTACAATAAATACTTCCGTCTCTGTTTGAGGAACAGCTGTTCATCCCGGGTCACCGCGGCGGTCAGTTCATCGAAAGATAGGCTGCCGTCCAGGTAGCGGGAAAGATCGTCGGTCCCGAACATCAAGTTGAGGCTGTTTTCGACCGGATGCAGTTGGTCGGGATGATGCATTTTCAATTCCCGAATGAGATCCAGGACAAAGCGCAAAGAGAAGAGCCGATCGGGGTGGCGGATATCGATGCGCACTCCTCGGCATCTCCGGTTTTCATAAGGAGGCCGGAGGACTTTTCCGGGAATGGATATGGGAGTGTAATCGGCTGCTTCCAGTTCCAGACCGTATCCATGCCCTTCGTCGAGCGCCGCGATCAATTTTTCAGGTTCCAGCCAGGGCGCGCCGAACTGCAGAAACGGCAGTTCCGTTCCCAGTCCCTGATTCAATATCAGCGCTCCGAGCAACCCTGTCCCCGGGTAGAGAACGGCGGCTTCAGGAGTCGGGATATTGGGAGATGTCGCCGTCCAGGGGAGCTTTGTGTTCTCCCAATAGTCACGGCGTTTCCAGCCGGTCATGGGGATGACATGGAGGTCGACGTTCGCCGGCACCCATCCTTCTCCCCGCATCATCCAGGCCAGTTCGCCGGCGGTGAGTCCGTAGCGAACCGGAATCGGAACGGCTCCGATAAAGGATGTGTAAGCGGGCTCTAGCTGTGGGCCTTCAACGATAAGGCCGCCGGCTGGATTCGGCCGGTCCAGAATATAGACGGGCTTTTCGAATTCCGCTCCAGCTTCCAGGATGTATTTCATTGTCGTGATGTAGGTGTAGAACCGTGTGCCTACATCCTGGATGTCGTAAACCAAAGCATCGATATGCTTCATCTGTTCGGCGGAAGGCCTGCGGCTTTTACCGTAAAGGCTGAAGATCCGGATATTATCCATTCGGCTGTCTTCGATGTTACGGCCTCCTTCCACCTGACCGGTGAATCCATGTTCCGGAGCGAAGACCGCGCCTATGTGTCGGTCGCCGTCCAACAGGACCTCGAGCAGGGTTCGGCCGTCTTCGAGCTTGGAGGTATGGTTGATCACCAGGCCCAGCCGGCTTCCCCGGAGAGCGGACGGGAAATTATCGCAAAAATTCCGGCATCCCAGCTGAACGGAGGGGCGGGTATCGACGGCGGACTGTATGACGAAATCAAGCCCCATAAACAAGAACCCGCATAGCCCGCAGATCAAGAAGATCCCGATGTGTCCGACCCGGAGGTTATTCCGACTGTGCTCTGGCATGGGACAGATACCGTATCAGCCCTGATTCCCGGACGATGCCGAACGCCTCTTCCTGGGTGATGGCCTCGGAACGCTGCAGGGATTCGAGGATCTGGATGATGGAAAGGGCCACTTCCGCCGTCTGGTCGGCGCACGTCTTCTCTCTCTTTAAAAAATCGATGGCGGCATAGAGCACCGCGTTTGCTTCACCGTAGGAGATCGGCGGAATGACGCCGCGTTTTTTTACCCATAAAGGTTGCTTCAGGATATCGTTGACGTGGGACTGGATCAGATAAGTCGCCCTCCCGATAAGCTTGAGATTGCTGGGACTGACGTTGGTCATGGTGTTGCCGACGATTTTTCCTAAACGGGCCATCACCGCGGTGGAATGCGCATTGAGCGCCATTTTCAAGGCGATCTGTTGGTTGACACCCATGGGATCTCCGGGAGTGTTAACGGAGATGATAACGGGCGGAACCTGAATCCGCGAATCGAATCCAGGAATCGAGGCGATCTGTCTCTCAATCTGCCTGCGGGGGGCCTTCGTAACCAGAACCAGAGCTCTTTGTGCTTCTTTCTGTCGACAGACTTCGAGAAATTTGCGGAAAGGGGATTCGCTCCGGGCCAGTTCCGCTTCCTCCGGGGAAACAAGGGCGGCGATGCCGAGGTCCCCTTTTTCAGGAGCCCGGTTCTTCAGATTGAATTCAGCAAATGAGAAATCATAAAGATCCTGCTGATCGTTGCCGGCGTTTTTCAGGCTTGCCAGTGCGGCGCGCCGCAGGTAAGCGTCGTCGATCTCTTCCGAGAAGGGTTGGGCGTAAAACCGGGAAGATAGTCCCCGGAAAGGACGGCCCAGGAAAGCTTCCCAGGCGTCCGCTTGATCGGCGGCCGGGGTCCATACCTGTATCCAGCTCCTGCGCATCTTTTCGCGAACGGTGTCCAAGGGGAAAAGCCGGAAAGTGGGGCTTCTCTCCGTGCTGTCGATGAATACCGTAATCAAACCGTTCTGAGCGAAATAGGTCGAGAATCTTTCGGCTTCATAAGTCCGGGCTTCCGCTTCGGTCAATCGGGCCAGCTCCGGTATGGCGTGTTCGACGCCGCGCAATATCCGCGGGAATTCTCCCAGCCTCTCGGAAATGGACTTTCCCCGTGAGAATCCCAGGCGGGTCATCTCGCGTGTCGAAAGGCGGGAGCGCAGAGCCTTTTCCACTGCGGTTTGCAGCACATGGCCGATCACGAAGGTCTCGATGGTGGTGGCCTGCATCCGGGTGGATCCGGTGATGGCTTGGGGACCCGTCGTCAGATTGAGCTTGGTGATTCCGGGTTCCTCGAGGACTTTGCGGCTTCGGTGGAAAGGTTTGAGTTTGTCATCCGGGTTGTTGTAGACGAAAAAGAGGTTTTTCCGGCTTTCTTCCGGACTGTAGCCGGATCCCCGCTTCCACTGATCCAGTGCTGCGAGGATGGTGCCGATTACGGATGACGTCTCTCCTCCTTCCGTGACGCAGATGACAACATCTCCTTTTTCAATGCCCCGGTCCTCGAGCTGCAGGCGTCCGATCAGGAGCAGGTCCTCGAATCCCTCCAGGGAGCTGATCAAAGCCCTGTCGCCGCCCGTCATCTCTCCTATCACCCGCTCCGAGATGTCGGGTGAAAGATCGGCTTCGAGCTTGTCCCGGACTCGGGATGAACTGCGGATCTTCGCCCAAAACGGACGCCAGAAAGTGCTTTCCATCTGCTTAGCCAGTCTTCCGGTTGCGCCGCAGCCGTAGATATAGATCGTATGTCCCTCCTCGACGGCGGCGGCGACAGCGGTCACCATCCGATTGAGCTTCCTTTTTTCACGGTTCAAGGACTGCAGGCGGGCTTCGATGTCCTCGTCCACGGAAAACAGCATGTGGAGCCCGGCCGCGAAGTCGGTTTGGATGCGCTCGCTCAAATTCCAGGTTTTGAGATGACGCTGTTCCGTCAGCAGGGCATGCAGTTGGAATTGAGTTTTGTTAAGCACGTAATCGATGGATTCTTCGGAAGGCGTGATGTCCAGCCGCTGGAGCAGGTTGGCTTTTACGGCCTGACCCGGGCTCTCGGTTTGGGCTGGGAGATCCGGCGGGAGAAATCCAAGCAGCGCCGTACCGGCAATAACGACCAACATAAGCTTTTCTATCCGTTTCATTGAATTCATGGTGACTTTTTCGTCCTTTCCTCCACCAGCTTGCCCGGGATCCGCTCCGGAGCGGATTCAGTCATCGTTTCCCGAGGAGCCGTACTGATGGGTATCGTCTATGATGTCGCTTTTCTGCCAGTCTCGGATCCAATCTTCCACCCGGAATATTTTCAATGCCCCGTCGGCGGTGGAGCAGATCACTTTTTTCAAGCCGGCGTTTATGATCATTTTCTTGCATATGAAGCAGGGGAAAGCGTCGATCGGCTTATCCGAACCCTGGATGCTGCCGTAGATATAGATGTCGCCCCCCAGAAGACTGACGCCGGCCCTGGCGGCATTGATGATTGCATTCTGCTCGGCATGAACGCTTCGGCAGAGTTCGTAACGCTGTCCGTGTGGAACATTCAGCTTGTCGCGTAGGCAGTTTCCGTGTTCGAAGCTGTCTTTGGTTTTTCGGGGAGCGCCTACGTATCCCGTGGAAATAATTTGGTCATCCCGTATGATGATCGCTCCGATGGAGCGACGGAAGCAGGTGCTGCGGCGGGAAACCTCTCGGGCGATGCCCAGGTAGTACTCGTGTTTGGATACGCGTTTCGTATTCATAAAAATGCCTCCAGTTTGCGGTGCAGATCTTCCAGGGTGCTGTCATTGACGATCGTATGATCGGCCATCGCCATACAGGCGTGCAGTTGTTGCGCTGTGCTGTCGGTGGACATCTCTTCTTTTTCTTTTTTCGTGAATTCCTCGAGAGTGGAAACCGATTCGATGCGGCCCCGTTCCTGAACCCGGCGGAATCGGATCGCCACCGGAGCATCGACAGCAAGCAGGATAAACCCCGGATGGGTTTTGAGACACTCCACCTCGCTTGGGTTCCGGATGCTGTCGATGACGCTGTTGTCGCGGATGCGTTTGAGCGTTCGGATGGCCAGCACATCAGCGCCGAAACGCCGTCGCAGCATATTGCCGGCCTGGATCATGTTGTCCCGGGAGAGCGCCTTTTTTTGGGTTCTGAGCTCCTCGCGGATGATATCAGAGAGGGAGAACACCTTGAAAGCGCGTCCGGCGAAAAAAGCGGCCGTTTCTCCTTTTCCCGCTCCGTTGGTGCCCGTAAGGCCGATAATTTTCATGGATGCCTTTATTCGTTCCGTGTCCTTGGCGTCTCTCGGATGAAATCGTGCCGGATTTTCCGCCTTGGGCGTTCCTTCAATCGATGGATCCGTGCAGCGCTGAGAATGAATTTATCATTCCTGCTCATATTATCCGGCGGGATCTTTTCCTTCCGTATCCTCGCGGTCGAGCTTCTTTTTTTTGCCGAAAATCATGGCGATCAGAATACTCAAGCCGTAGAGCCCAAGCATGGGGACCGCGATGATACTCTGGGTCACCATGTCGGGTGTCGGTGTGATGATGGCGGCGATGATAAAAACGCCCAGCACGGCATATTTGAAGTTCCTGACCATCCAGCGGGAGGTGATCAATCCCATTCGAGCCAGAAAGAAGACCAGCGTTGGCAGCTCGAAGACAAGTGAAATCCCCAGAAGAACGCGCAGCGCCAAGCTGAAATACTTGTCAACCGTAATGACGGCCTGAAAATCGGATCCCATACCGAGAAAGAATCGGCAGGCCCAGGGAAAAACCACGAAATATCCGAAAACGGCTCCCAGCATGAAAAAAAACGATGTGAAGACAACGAAAGGAATGACGTATTTTTTTTCTTTCTGATAGAGACCGGGAGCGATGAAGTACCAGATTTGAAGGAAGATTACCGGAGATGTAAACAGGATCGCCGCTAAAAAAGAAACCTTGATGTAAAGCATGAAGGGCGCGGTCAATGTCGTGTAAGCGAGTTGGGTCCCTTCCGGCAGATATTGGGTGACGGGTTTCGCCAGAATCTTGTACAGGTCCTTGCTGAACACCCAGGCGGGGATGACCCCGATAATGATCGTCACAAAGGAATAGAATAAACGTTTACGCAGATCTTCGAGGTGTTCGAGGAAGGTCATCGCGTCAGGTGACTTTTTTCCCTTCCTCATTCTTGTTTGATTCCTTTTTATCAGCGTTTGATGGTTTCATCGGATCGAAGTTTTTGATGTCTTCCAGATCCCTCTTGATTTCCTTGACATCATCCATCTCGATCTCTTCTTCGATCCGCTCCCTTATCTCGTCGGAAGTTTTGCGGAATTCCTTCAGTGCGCGCCCCAAGGATCTACCTACTTCGGGTAGTTTCTTAGGGCCGAAAATGATCAGGGCAATGGCCAGGATGATCAATAATTCGGGGAATCCGATGCTTCCTATCATGTGATGCCGTCGATCCTTTACCGTTCTAAGATGTTTTGAATATAGCGATTTCCCCTCAACAAGTCAACAGGAGCGTTCCCTGAGGAATTCCGTGCAGGCGCCGTTGTCATGTACTTGGTTCCCGATCATGGTGATCGCTGCAATCCGGCGTATGAGGGTATCTGTAATTCTTTACAATAATTGTAGGCTTTGGTAAAATATTTCGCAGGTCGCTCATGAAAACAAAAGCCGCAGTAGGATTTCTCCTTCTTTTGGGACTTCTCTTCCTTCCCGCCTGGCAGGAAGATGTGTGGAACCAGTCCTATCAAAAGATCGCCTCCATCATCACCCTGATCGAGGATAATTATTACAACAATGTTGAACGCGATGAGTTGGCATTTTCTTCCATACGGGGAATGCTCCAAACTCTTGATCCGCATTCCTATTTTCTTGATCCTCGCAATTTTTCCACGATGCAGGAAGAGTACAAGGGGAAATATTACGGCTTGGGGATCATGATCCAGAAACAGGAAGATCGCCTGGTCGTGATCACCCCCATCGAGGGGACTCCGGCTTCCCGCCTGGGAATTCAGGCCGGGGATATCATCAGCCATATCGAGGGGGAAAGCACCAAACCCATCTCCAGCATCGAGGCGATGCAGAAGCTGCGCGGTCTCAAGGGAACCGAGGTCACGATCACCGTCATCCGGGTGGGAATGGATCAGCCCCTGGAATTGACGATCACGCGAGAAGAGATCCCGCTCCACAGCGTTCCCTATGCCTTTATGCTGCAGGATGACATCGGATACATCTATATCCGCAACTTTGCCGAGACCACCACCGATGAATTCAAGGAAAAGATGCGGATGCTGAAAGGGTTGGGAATGGGAAAGCTCATATTGGACCTTCGGCAGAACGGTGGTGGAACTTTCGTTCAGTCCATCGAGCTCTCCGACGAATTTCTTCCCAAAGGATCCGGAATCGTTTCCATCAAAGGACGTCGTAAGTACTACAACCGGGAATTTCTGGCCCGGGAGGATAACGAATTCGAAAAGATTCCGCTGATCATCCTGATAAACCAAGGAAGCGCCAGCGCCCCGGAAATCGTCAGCGGCGCCATCAAAGACAACGACCGCGGCTTGATTATCGGCGAAACGTCGTGGGGAAAGGGGTTGGTACAAACCGTTTTTCCCTTGGCTCCCGACGCCGCCGTGGCGATCACAACCGCGAAATACTATACGCCCAGCGGCCGTTCGATCCAGCGTGACTACTCCAGCCTGGAAGACTATTACATCTACAAACCTGAAGCCCCGGAGGATAAACGCGAAGTCAAGTACACCGCCGGCGGCAGAAAAGTCCTGGGACAGGGTGGGATCGCTCCGGACTACGAAGTGAAGTTTTCCTATAAGAACCAAACGGCCCGGTTGCTGCTGAAAGGGGCGTTTTTCTCCTACGTGAGAGAGTTTGCCAACGGAAAAACAAACTTGGCGGATAAAGTCGTTTTCCCGAATGATCCCCGGGATCGGGCTTCGGAAGACATATTGATCATAGCGGAAGGTTTCAAGGTGAAGGAAAAAGTCCTGACGGATTTCCGCTCGTATCTGGCGGCGAATGAGATCATTATCGAGGACGGCGAGTTCGAAGAAGCCCGTTCCGAGATCGTGAGAGAGTTGGAACGGGAGATCTATACCTTCCTGTGGGGAATCGAAGAGGGGATGCGGATCTTCCGTCAAAGCGATCCTCTTATCCTCAAAGCCGTCACTCATTTTCCGGAGGCGGTGCGTCTGATCGAGGAAGGACCTTAATCCGATCCCGCCGCGGGTTCGATAATATCCCGGACGAGAGGGGGCATGGTGGGTTGTTTTCCCGACGGGGAAAGATTAAACTAATATCCTTTTAATCATTATCGTGGATCGTTTTGTCTTTTTTAGAGACAAGGAGGACTGATGAAAATTGCATTGGCTTCGGACCATGCCGGATATGCTCTTAAAACTGCCGTCAAGGCCTATCTTGTTGATAGAGGCATTGCGGTTGAGGATTTCGGCACGGATTCGGAGGAGAAGACCGATTATGTGGATTTTGCACGAAAAGCGGTTGAAGCCTTGGTCGCGGGGACCTGCACCAAGGCGATCTTGTGCTGCGGGTCCGGGCTGGGCATGTCGATCGTCGCAAATAAATTCCCGGGCGTTTATGCCGCGGTGTGCTGTGATGCGTATATGGCGGAAATGAGCCGACTGCACAATAACGCGAACTGCCTGACGATGGGCGGTCGGATTCTTCCTGAGGACGAAGCCCTCCTGATCGTCGAGACCTGGCTGAAAACAGATTTTGAAGCCGGCCGGCATCAATGCCGCCTGGAGAAGATCGAGGAGATCGAAAGGCGGAACTTTCAATCATAACGAGAGGAGAAAAAAACATGTCTTCATTCCAAGAAAAAATTTTGGGATTATCGGAAAAAATCGAAAAAAATAACCGGTGGCGCCAGAACCAATGCGTCAACCTTATTCCATCGGAATCGACCCCGTCTCTGTTGGTGAAGATGTGTGAGATTTCCGATCCTTCCGGTCGGTACGCGGAGCACCGGACGATGAAGGGAGAAGAAGTCTACTTCTATCAAGGGATCGACTTCATCCAGGAAGTGGAAACGGAAGCGCGCGCCGAGCTTCGCCGCTATTTCAACTGCAGTGAGATTGAAGTGCGAACCATAAGCGGACAGATGGCCAATGAGGTCGTCTTCAAGGCCATGGTGCGGTTCCTCAACCGCGGACGTCCCGAAGGCCGGCCGTTCCGCAAGATGACGCTGGTGATGAACAACGATCTCAACAAAGGGGGACATCTCAGCTCTCAGCCTATGGGCGCCCTGTTCAACTACGTGAACGAGAACCCTGAAACCGGAAAGGAGAACGTCCTCAATTTTCCCGTCAGCGATGAAAACCCTTATAAACCGGACCTCAAGAAACTGGAGCAGCTGCTGGACCGGAACCGCCCCGACCTCATGATCTTCGGTAAAAGCATGTTCATCTATCAGGAACCGGTCAAGTTTGCAGCCGACCTGGTCAAGGACTGGGAGCATCGTCCCGTGATCATGTTCGACATGGCGCATGTCCTCGGACTCTATGGGGCCTTTCAGGCGCCTTTTGAAGACGGCGCGGACTGTGTCACCGGCAGCACTCACAAAACCTTTTTCGGGCCTCAGCGTGGTTTGGTCGCCGGCAATTTCCCCAAAGGCAGCCGGTTCCGGAAGCTGTGGCTGGATATCAAGGGGCGTGCATTTCCCGGATCGACCAGCAACCACCATCTCGGCACCCTGCTCGGGCTTTTGATGGCATCCTATGAGATGAACGAGTTCAAGGATGAATTCCAACAAAAGGTCAGGGCCAACGCCAAGGCATTCGCCCGCGCCCTGAAATCCAAGGGAATTCCGGTCGAAGGCGACGAGGCGGACGGTTTCACGGAAACCCACCAGGTTTTGATTCGGGTCAAACCATTCGGCAACGGCATGGATATCGCCCGGCGCCTGGAAGACAACAATATCGTCACCAACTATCAGGCGCTTCCTGACGACGCGACGTTTCTGGAACCCAGCGGCATCCGCATGGGTGTTCAGGAAATGACCCGTTTCGGAATGGAAGCGGAAGATTTCGATACTCTGGCGGGCCTGGTTCGGGACGTTATCGTGGATAATCGTCCCGCCGGCGAAGAGGTGACGAAGTTCCGTCAGAATTTTCTGAAGATGAAATACTGCATGGAACCGGAACAGGCGGCTCCATTGGCGGCGCGTATCGTCGGCAGTGTTTTTCCTGGTTCCGATTACGGCAAGCTTTTTGCCGATAATTTAGCGAAGCTGTTTTGATCGACGTTTCCAGATAATATTGAATTCGGTTCGGGGGTAAGGATATGAAAGTTTTAATCATCGGATCCGGAGCGCGGGAACACGCGCTCGCATGGAAAATCGCCCGGAGTCCTCTGGTAAAAAAGGTCTACTGCGCTCCGGGGAATCACGGTATGCGGGATGTGGCGGAATGCGTCGATATCAAGGCGGTGAATGTTCGCGGATTGACTGAATTCGCGGCCAAGGAGAATATCGATCTGACGGTGGTGGGCCCGGAGCAGCCTCTGACTCTCGGAATCGTCGATGAATTCGAAAAAAAAGGGCTGAAGATCTTCGGCCCCAGTAAAAGCGCAGCCGAATTGGAAGGCAGCAAGATCTTTGCTAAACAGTTTATGGATCGGCATAAAATTCCCACCGGACACTTCCAGATTGCGGAAACCCCCGAGAAAGCGATGGATATCCTGCGAAGCGGAGAGTTTGCCTATCCCGTCGTCATCAAAGCCGACGGCCTGGCGGCGGGAAAAGGCGTTATGATCTGCCGGGGACCCAAAAGGGCGGAGGAAGCCGTTCGGGCTCTCATGGTGGACAAGAAATATGGCGAGGCGGGCCGGCGGATTCTAATCGAAGAATTCCTGCGCGGACAGGAAGCCTCTTTCATCGTGATCTCCGATGGAGTGAAAGTCCTTCCGTTCGTCACCACGATGGATCACAAAGCGGTGTTCGACGGCGATCGGGGCCCGAACACCGGGGGCATGGGGGCGATTTCACCGTCTCCCTTCGTCGATAAGGAGATGTTCAACAACGTCATCAAGACCATCGTTTTCCCCACCATCACCCGGATGCTGGAAGAAGGTCGAAAATATAAAGGCGTGCTTTACGTGGGGCTGATGCTGACCGAGAACGGTCCCAAGGTGCTTGAATACAACTGTCGCTTCGGAGATCCGGAGACCCAGCCGCAGATGCTGCGCATGGAAAGCGATCTAGTGGAAGTGCTGCTGGGGGCGATCGATGACAATGCGCTGGGTTCGGAAATCAAATGGAACCGCAAAGCCGCCGCCTGTGTGGTGCTGGCTTCCGGAGGATATCCCACCCGTTATGAAAAAGGCAAGAAGATCGAGGGACTGGAGGAAGCTTCCAAACAGCCGGGGATTACGATATTTCATGCCGGAACCTCCTTCGAAGGTGACGGATTTATTACCAGCGGCGGCCGCGTCTTGAGTGTTTGTGCGACCGAAGACAATCTTGCCGATGCCATGAAGAAGATCTACGAGACTATAGAGAAAATCCAATTCGAATCCATGCATTATCGCCGGGATATCGGAGCGGTTAGAGAGGAGGAAGAGTGAAAGTTTGTATCTTTCTGGGAAGTGAATCGGATTACCCCGTGGTTGAAGGCGCCCTGGAGGTGCTGAAGGAATTCGATGTCGAATATGTCATGGAGGTCACCTCCGCTCATCGGACACCGGCGCGGACCCAGCGTCTTATCAAGGAATTCGAGCAGCAGGGCGCACAGATTTTCATTGCTCTCGCCGGTAAGGCGGCTCACCTGGCCGGTGTCGTGGCCGCTCACACAACGCGTCCGGTTATCGGGGTTCCCGTGGGCAGCTCCGCTTTGAGCGGGATGGATGCTCTGTTTTCCACCGTTCAGATGCCTAAAGGCGTTCCGGTGGCCTGCATGGGAATCGGAAAGTCGGGTGCAGCCAATGCCGCCCTGCTGGCCGTACAGATCCTGAGCCTTCAGGATGCCTCTCTTCAAAAAAAGATGCGGACCGCCCGCGAAAAGATGGCGGAACAGGTGGAACTCAGCTCGGAGAGGCTTAAAAAGAGTCTATGACCACTTTTTCCATCCAGAGCTTCGGCTGTCGAGTCAACCAGGCGGAAGCTTTTGCCTGGTCCGAGGAATTCCAGCGGCACGGATTGAAATTCGAAGACGATAGCCGGCGTGCCGAGCTGATTTTGATCAACACCTGCACCATCACGGCGCGCGCCGATCGGGATGTCCGCCGGTTCCTGCGCCGGATGGTACGGACGAATCCCGGTGCACGCCTGGTCGTCACCGGATGCTACGCCGAACAGGCCCGGGAGGAGCTGGAACGTGTCCCCCAGGTTTGGAAAATCTTTCCCAACCGCGAAAAATCACTTCTGGCCTACGAAGTCCTGGCCGAATTCCCGGCTCGGGAATATGAAAATCATCATGCGTTCCGTTCACGGCCGCTGGTCAAGATCCAGGACGGCTGTAATTTTCAATGCACGTTCTGCATTATTCCCAGTGTCAAGGGACCCAGCATCAGCCTTCCGAGGGAAGAAATCGTATCGCGAGTGCGGGAACTCTTTCGTGAAGGATATGCTGAAGTCGGTTTGACGGGCGTGCACCTCTGTCTTTACGGCCTGGACCAACGCCCGTGTTCTTCGCTGATCGAGCTGCTGAAAGCCATCGAAGCGCTGGAGGAACCGGGCAGGATCCGATTGACCTCTCTCGATCCCCGCTTTATGAATGAGGATTTCCTCGTTAAGCTGGCGGAAAATCCGAGGATCCAACCGCACTTTCACCTTTCTCTCCAGCATGGATCGGACCCCGTGATCCGGCGCATGGGCCGCAGGATCACAAGCTCCCGCTATAGAGACGTTCTGGCCTTTCTGAGGCGCGAAGTACCGGACGCCGCTCTGGGGGCCGATATCATTGTCGGTTTCCCGGGTGAAACCGATGAAGATTTCAACCGGATGCGCGGCTTTCTGGAATCCTCTCCGCTGGATTATTTCCATGTCTTCTTCTATTCTCCCCGCCCGGGAACAGAAGCCGCCGGGTGGCCGCAGGAGGACAGCCGGATCGTAACCGAGCGGGCGGCGAAACTGCGGGCGCTTTCCGAACAACGGCGGCAGGAATTTTACCGCCGTCATCTCGAAACGAACCGGGAGGCGATCGTGATCAAGCAGGGGGAAAAAAACGTCCGGGTTCTGACCGACAATTATATCGATGTCGACGTTCCCCGGTGCGAAGCGCCGGAAGGCGCCGCCGTCCGCATACGCATCACAAAAATTGGAGAGCGAGGCAACCGAGGACGGACAGCCTGATGGCGCGTATCATTCAGCTTCCTTCCGATGTGGCGCAAAAAATCGCCGCCGGTGAGGTGGTCGAACGGCCGGCGTCGGTTGTCAAGGAACTTATTGAAAACTCTCTGGACGCCGGCGCCTCGAATATCACGGTGGAGCTGGCCGAAGGGGGGAAGCGCTTGATCCGCATTACCGATGACGGCTGCGGCATGAGCCGGGAAGACGCCCGAATCTGTTTCCAGCGCCATTCCACCAGTAAGCTTCGCAGCGCCGATGACCTGGACCGCATCGCCACCCTGGGCTTCCGCGGGGAAGCGCTGCCCAGCATCTCCTCCGTTTCCCGCGTCACATTAAAATCCACGGCCGGAGCCGAGGAGGAAGGCACCTGTGTTAAGCGGGAAGCGGACCGCGAACTCGAGGTGACGACCATCGCTTTTCCCGTCGGTACCCAGATCGAGGTGGAGGACCTGTTTTTCAATCTGCCGGCGCGACGCAAGTTCCTGCGCTCCGAGCGCGCCGAGCTGTCCCGGATCAGCAGGATCGTCACCCAGGTTGCGCTGGCTTACCCCGAAGTGGGATTCTCTCTGCGCAGCGGTTCGCGGAGTCTGTTCCGCTACCCGGCGGTCACCGGACTCAAGGAACGGCTTTACCAGGTTTACGGGCGAAGCCTTCTGGACAGGCTGATCGCCGTCGACTGCTCCGAGGGCGAATGGCGTCTCTCCGGCTTTGTGTCCCGTCCGCCCCAGGGAAGAGCGAACAAGAGCCGTCAGCTGGTTTTCGTCAACCGCCGGCCGGTGCGCGAGCAGGTGGTGCTGGCGGCTCTCAACCAGGCTTTCCAGGGATTTCTGGAACGGAACCAGTACCCGGAGGCGTTCCTTTTCCTGGAATGCCCGTATGAGGAAGTCGACGTCAACGTCCATCCCGCAAAAAACGAAATCCGCTATCACGATTCTCAACCGGTTTTCAGGCTCGTCCGCATGGGCCTGGAAAAGGCGCTTCTGAAGGAATTGGGCGTCAAGACGGTGTCCCTAGAGCACCGGGCGGCGGGGATGCCGGATCAGGTGCGCGAGCCCTCTCCGCCTTCCCTGTTCAAGCAGCGGCCCCCGCTACCGGGGCAAAGCGCACCTCTCTTTGCGGAAGCCGTCTCCGGAGAAACGGCGCCGCCGCGGGTTCTGGGACAGTACCTTGATCTCTATATCGTGGCGGTGGATGAATCGGGAATACTGGTCATCGACCAGCACAACGCCCATGAACGCGTGCTTTTCGAAAAATACCAGGAAATCGACCATTCACGGGATTGGCCGCGGCGTCTCCCGCTGTTGCCTCAGGTGATGGACCTTTCCCCGACACAGGAGCTGCAGTGGGAAAACCATCGGGAACTTCTAGAAAACTCCGGCTTCCGTCTCGAGCCCATGGGAGGCCGCAGCTATGCGCTCAGGGAGTTTCCCGACATTTTCAAGGAGGCGGTCGCCCTGGAAGTGCTGCTGTCTCTTCTGGAGGAAGTCGACCGGGAAAAGGTCACCGAGCGCAAGCACAAGATGCTGGCGACCATGGCCTGTAAAACCGCGATCAAGGCCGGTGAGCCGCTGAGCGCGGAAAAGATGAACGTGCTGGTGGAGAACCTTTTCCGGACTTCGAATCCCTCCTTATGTCCCCACGGCCGCCCGGTGATCCTGCGGGTGGATCGTCATACCATCGAAAAAGAGATCGGTCGGCGCTGAATCCGGCGGATGATTTGTACTCATCGCTCTATTCGCACGGGCTTTTCCGATGGGGATGAGAGGTCTGTTCCATGTCCGCGCCCTCCGGTTCTCCGCATATCGGGAGGTCTCGATCCCTGGGGGAACGCGGCTTGATTTTTTCACCTGTTCATGTAGAATAAGCCTACTCCGACGGCCGCAGCGCAATACGGACGAGGCCGCATCGGGGAGTAGCGTAGCCCGGTTAACGCGCCTGCTTTGGGAGCAGGAGACCGCCGGTTCAAATCCGGCCTCCCCGACACCCCTTTCCACGTATGCATTATTGTCTCGAGACGCAGGATCTCAGGCGTCTAACCTATTGAAAAACCACCCCGGTTGCGCTATATTGAGGGCACATGATTTATCGCGTGCGCCTGTAGCTCAGCTGGATAGAGCAGCTGCCTTCTAAGCAGCGGGTCGGGGGTTCGAGTCCCTCCAGGCGTGCCACTTATCTCCTTACTATAGCTGGTCTTTTTTACACCGAACATCGCTTTGGGGGGGGAGTATACAATGATACACTCATCTTCCTTATAATGAGAGTCCTGTTTTCTGTATGAACAACCAAACGATCTTGATCCCGGATAAGCGCAAAT